>Ga0307417_10000021_pt1 | contig 61463 bp, 47 predicted proteins | sample SalMarWE160210MG_2_FD_202514 | JGI IMG/M metagenome (GOLD analysis project Ga0307417, IMG submission 202514) | Salt marsh sediment microbial communities from the Plum Island Ecosystem LTER, Massachusetts, United States - WE1602-10 | ecosystem: Environmental > Aquatic > Marine > Intertidal zone... | reverse complement strand
GCCGTTCCCGCTCACGATCGGCGAGGGCTATGGCCTGGTCAACGCGTCGGGACAGACGATCCAGTGGCAGCCGGCACACTACTGAGCCGGGACGGGCAGTGAGGAAGTGAGGACGTCATGGTCAGAGTGAGACCTCGGTGGTGGGCGATCGTCTTGGGAATCGCGGCTGTTGCCGGACCGGCATACAGCCAGAGCACCCAGTGCGGCTCGGCATTGCTGGGTGAGAAAGCACAGCCGGCAGTCTTTCAGAACATCGTGCTCGATGGTTCGTCAGTGACCCGGATGTGGGAGCTGGGTCATCTGTCCACGGCCTCGGTGACGAACGCCTGCGGGTCCGGCTGCCGCTCCCTCACCGCCTCACCTCTATGCGACGACAGCGGCGACTGCACGGCGGTGACCGGCATCGAGTGGCTCAACGGAACCTGCCCAACGGAAGATCTTCTGCCGCAGACCACGGTGCTGCTGGTGGAGAAGACGACGCAATCGGACGGCGGCCGTTGGGCGGCGATCAAGGTGGGCAAGAACAGTGCCGACGCCAACTACGACCTGGATGCGGCGGCGGCCGCGATCTGCGGCCCCTCGTGCGCGGCAATCGCCTCGCCGTACGTGGGCGGCGCCGGGCAGGGCATCCAAGTGATGGGCGAGAGCCACGACGCCAGCACGGTGACCCTACAGCTGGCGTGGGAGGCGCCGAGCCCCGCTGCAGAGGCGCTGAACCGCGGCGGCGAGGAGCTCATCTCGAGCTACGCGATCTACTACGCCCGGTCGACGAACGGCGGCGCGACGGCACCGAACCTCACCGGAGCGAAGACCGGCTGGACGCGCATCGCCGACACCGACGGCACCAAGACCGCCAGTGGCTACTCCACCGACACCAAGGCGAAGGTCACAATACCTCTCCAGGGATCGAACGAAGCGGTGTACGTGGCCCTCGGCGCTGAGCTCGACGGTACCGGGGACCCGGATACCGACGCCAACTGCGCGCCTTCGACCTACATCTCCCGGGGTATCCGCGTCTACAGCCCAGGAACCTCAACGCCACCGCTGGTGGCGGCCGTGACGCCCACCGAGGGCTCGGTTGCCGGAGGAATAACGCTCCTGATTTCCGGCACAGGGATGACGAGCGACACGACCGTGAGCGTGGGCGGCACACCAGCCACATCCGTCACCTACCTGGCTCCCGACTTCCTGACCGCAGTAACGCCGGCAGGAGCCGCGGGGCCGGCCGATGTCGTCGTGTCCAACACAAACGGCACCTCGACCTTGCCCGGAGGCTACCGCTACTTGGACGTGGTACCGACGAAGCTCCAGCTCTTCGACACCGAAGGCAACATGGTACATGTCCTGGAAGCTGGCGACACCGTGACCTTGTCGCCGACCTGGGAAAACCAGACCGCCGCCTCGCTGGGCCTCACCGGTCACGCTGAGGGCCTTACGGGGCCATCGGGTGCAACCTACACCATGACCGACACCGATGCCGACTACGGGAACATCGGCGTCGGCGGCGATGCCGACTGCTCAACCGGCAGCGGCAACTGCTATACCGTCGCGGTTGCAGACCCGACGCCGGAGGACCGCCCTCTGCACTGGGACATGCGCTTCGTCGAGAAGCTCTCGACCGGTCAGACCAAGACCTGGACCCTCCACATCGGGAGCAGCTTCGCAGACGTACAACCCGGCCCCCCAATGTACCCGTACATCGAGAAGGTTCTGCACTACGGAATCACTGCGGGCTGCGACAGCCATAACTACTGTGCGTACAACACCATTTCGCGGGCTCAAATGGCCGTCTTCCTGCTTAAGGCCAGGTATGGGAGCAACTACCGGCCACCAGAGTGCAGCGGCATCTTCGGCGACGTCTCCTGCCCCGCCGGCTTCGCGGTCAACTGGATTGAGGATCTGTTCAACAAGGGCATTACTGGCGGCTGCGGTGGAGGCAACTACTGTCCGGATGCTCCGGTCCTCAGGTCGCAGATGGCTGTCTTCCTACTCAAGGCCGCGTTGGGAAGCGACTACCGCCCGCCGGCATGCACCGGCATCTTCGGCGACGTGTCCTGCACCTCCCCCAAGGACTTCGCGGTCGACTGGATCGAGGACCTCAAGACCAGGAATATAACGGGGGGATGCGCCGCCGGTCCGCCACCACTGTACTGCCCGAACAACTCCGTCACGCGGGCACAGATGGCGATCTTTCTGGCCAAGGCGTTCGCGCTTGAGCTCTATGGCCCGTAGCGCCTTGCAGGCAGACCAGAGCCGCGGCCCCACCCACCCGGGGACCGGATAGAGGTTAGAGGTTAGAGGTTAGAGGAAAGACCCCCTCCCACCCCGGAGAGCGCGGCCGCAGCGCTTCCCAGAGCATGTGACGTTCAAACGGGTGTGCCGGGCGCGGCATCTTCCCTGGAGCGCGACAGGCAGCCGAGCTCGAGGGGGGGAAATGCCGACGCCGGGCTCCCACGGCCCTTGGCGATGGGAGCATCGGCCTCACGATTGGGGGAGGCGGCTCGAGCAGGCTCCGGCGGTCGCCACAGAGCCATTCATCCCTGCTTGTTGCCTTGCGACCGCCGGAGACGCGAGACGTGCGGTCACCTTGTGCCCGCGCGGCCGCCGGAGCCACAGAGAACCTTCCCCCCACCTTCACAAGCGAATAATCAGCGACTCACGTCGGGTACCGGCGCCCAGTGAGGCTCGCGGTAGCGGTCGAGGAGCGCCGCCGGAACCTCCGGTGGATCCGCGATCCGCATCTCGAGCCCCAGCCCAGCTGCAAACCGAGGTTCCACCTCGCGCGCAAGCACCTCGGGCGGAACCACGGCTGCCGGCGTCAGCGCAGCCAGTACCCTCGATTTCGGAACACGGAAGATCTCGGCATAGAGGCCGGCGTCCAGGCCGAGCAGGATCGCCGCATGGACCAGTACCGAGAGCCGCCGCCGGGCCTGGGCGCAGCCGACCGCCTTGCGGCCGTCGACCACAAGGGTGTCTGCGAGCTGGTCTTCAAAGCAGATCGGTGAGCGAACGCGGGTCGCCCGGCGCGGCGCCGTCAGGCGCTGAACCGCAGCACCGACGGCTGCCAGTGCCGGCTCGAGAACATCCAGGAAGCGGCCGTACAGCCCGATGACGCCGCCGGCCCAGGGGTGGCCGACCGGCAGAGCCAACGCGACCCCCAGGTCGCCGTTGTGGATCACACCGGTACCGCCGGTGACGCGGCGCAGCACCGGGATCTTCCTCGCCCGGCAGAGGTCGAGGTCGACATCGTCGGCCGGCTGACCGTAGCCGAGGACGACCACCGGCCCGGGCCAGGAGGTCACGAGCAGCGACGGCTCGCCGTCGGCGGCGCGCTCGAGAAGGACCTCCTCCAGGGCGAGGTCCGCCGACGGCCTCCCGCGGAACCGCTCGTACACGACCAGCCGGCCATCCTGCGCGGAGTCCTTCTCAGCCATCAGAAAGCCGGATGACATCCTTCAGCGCCCGGTCCTGAAGCGGCCATCCCGCCGGCAGCAGGTCCCGGAATCCCCCCGACCTGAACCACTCTGCATCACCACTGTAGGTCGGCACGATGAGACGCGGGAAGCGCGCCAGGAGCTCGCGATCGGACAGGCGCCGCACGCCCTCAAGCTGCCGCCGACGGGCGGTGGTACGGTCAAGAGCAGCGAAGAACCCACCGGCGGCGCGCAGCTGCATCAGGAAAAGGCCTTCGTCGAGAGCCTGCGCTCCCGATGGCGGTCCTTGGTCCGCGCGCGCGATGAGGTGACGAAGGGCCCCGGCGATTCCGCGCTCGGCAACCCGCCGCCGCCAACGCTCGCCACGGCTGACAGGCGCCCTACCGGCACCCTCGAAGGAGTCGGCCAGAGCCTGCTCGACGGCCGGGTCGGCGGCCGCAAACGCCGCCAAACGGTGAAGGAACGTGGCCAGCACAGCGGTGCCGAGGGCAGCCCGGTGCTCGTCATCCGCACAGCCGAAGAACACGCGCAGGGCGTTGCGCTCGAAAAGCACCCCGCGGCGGTAGTTGCCGAGGGCCTGCGAGGTTGTCATGCCGCGGTGGCGGGCGACGGCAGCTGGGGCGGCCACTATAGGTCGGCCCGCCGCCCACAGCCGCCAGCCGAGCTCGACGTCCTCGAAATAGGCGAAGAGATCCGGATCGAAGCCTCCCGCCAGCTCCCAATCAGCGCGGCGCACTGCCAGGTTGCCGCCGCAGGCGAACGGCATCGGCTCACCCGCCTCGGGCGGGGTGAGGTCGTCAATGGCCCGTCCCTGGCCGAGCTGGAACGCATGCGCATCAAAGGTCATGACGCCGCGCACGAAGTCGTGGCGGGCGCCGTCCCAGGTGACGAGCCGTCCCGCGCACGCGGCCGCCTCGGGGTGCTGAGCGAGGACCTCGAGGTGGGCGTCAAGCCACTCCGGCGCCGCTGCTGCGTCGTCGTTGAGCAGCAGCAGAACCTCACCGCCCGACGCCTCCACACCGCGGCACACGCCGCCGGCGAAGCCGAGATTCTCCTCCGACCGCACGACACGGACCCAGGGAAAGCGGCGCCGCACCTCCTCACCGATGCCCTCGGCCGAGCCGTTGTCGACGACGATGACCTCGGCATCCGGCCGCTGCTCGAGGCCTGCGAGCGATGCCACGCTGTCGTCGATGCGCTCGCGGCCGGCATGCACGACAACGATCACCGACGCCTTCACGGCCCCCTCCGGACACGGCGTGCCCATCGCCGCAGCCGCGCCAGCCGCGGCTCGCCTACCGCCGGCGCGCCAAGATCGACGCTGCACTCGCCCCGGTGCCGGTCCCGCCACGGCCGCGCCGCGAACTCGAGCAGCGGTCGTGCGACCCGCCCCCAGGTACGGTTCACCGCCCACCTCCGCCCGGCCTCGCCCGCCCGGCTACCTCGCTCGCCGTCGCCGAGAAAGGTGTTGACCGCGGCCGCCAGCGCGGCCGGGTCCTGAGCCGGTACGACCTCGCCGGCGCCGATCTCGCGCACGATGCTCGCCATCGTGCCACCCTCGGTCACCACGACCGGCAGGCCGAGCCACAGCAGGTCGACCAGCCTGGTACGCAGGCTGAGCAACGTCTCCAGGCCCGGGCGGTGGGTCACGACGGCGAGGTCACACACCTGCGGCAGCGCGAAGCGGTTCGCTGCCGGGCGCCACGGCGCGAAGACCACGTGGCTTCCCAACCACGCTCGGCGCGCCGCCTCGGCGCGCGTCTGTGCGGCTGCCGACTGCGGCGTCAGCTCGGGGTGCGGATGCTCCACGAACACCACGCGCGCGCTCGGGTGCTGTGCGAGAACGGCCGGCAAGGCATCGAGGACGACCAGCGGGTCGTACCAGTCGTAGATCCCTCCGAAGTACAGCAGCTCGGCGGCCCCCGCGAGATCAGGGAACACCTCCGTCCGCGGTGGCGCGGGCGGAGGCTCACCTGCGGGCACCCCGAACGGCACCTCGACGATCAGGCGCTCGAGGCCGGGGTCGTCGGCGACCACCGCAGGGCTGACCCGGCCGAGCGCGGTCAGCCACCCGAGGTAGTAGCTACGCTGCTCCGACGACGAGCACAGGAAGAGATCGCCGCGCGCCATCTGCAACCGCCACGTTGCGTGGTCGGTAAGGTACGGCTGCAATCCCAGCTCGGTGTAGTAGTGCAGGTTGTCGATCAGGAAGGGATCGTAGAGGTCGATCACGACCGGCAGGTCGTCCCGCTGTTCCAGGTAGTGGTTCCCGAGGTGGCCGTGCAGCAGCACGAGATCGTGCCCGTCCGCCTGCCGGCCGAGCCGCTCGGGCACCGCCCGCACGACGGTCACGCCTTCGGGAACACCCGCAGCATCCTGCGGATCGTTGGGAACCGCCAGCGTGACTACGTGCCCTGCGTTCGCGAGCACCCCGGCAAGGTTGGTCATCCGGGTCCCGACACCGGCCGTGACACTCCGGACCGGCTCGGGACAGATGGCAAAGACGCGGCTCACTCCGCCGGCTCTCCGCGGCGGCGCTCGAGCAGCTGGTGCAGCTTCCAGGTCCTGGAGGCATAGATCTGATCGAGAATGCCGTTGAGCCGCTCGACCTCGGCCTGCAGGTCCTCAAAGCCCATCCCCTCGCCGCGCATCCGGTAGGCCTGTGCCCGCAGGCCGTCCCGCTCTCCGATGACCTCGATCAGCCGCTCGTCCAGGTTCCGCGCCGCCTCGGCCTGACGGTCCCGCTCAGCCACCAGCGACATCACTGCGCGCCCCAGCGCCGCCTCGTCCTCGAGCAACCCGTGCCGCCGCCACACCGCGGCCAACGCCACGAGCTGACCCGGGGATCCCGGCGGGTTGGCAGCGGTGATGGCCTCGGTTCCGGCCAGCACCCGATACTCGCAGGTTACCGCCGCCAGGTGCACGAACGGCGTCCGCGCGGCCAGGCGCAGCAGCAGGTCCCAATCCTCGTACAGGTCCATCTTGGTGTCGAAGCCGCCGATCTCGAGGGCGAGCTCGCGCGGCACGGCCACCGTCGGCAGCGGAATGAAGTTCACGAGCCGCAAGCGGTCGCGGTCGAACTCGCCGCCGAAGGTGCGGTGGCGAGCTGAGGGCCGCCAGCCGCCCTCGCCGTCCGGCTGCCATACCCCCTGCACGGCATCCGTGTACGGAACCGTCACGCCCCGCGCCACCGCCCGGCCCAGCGCCAGCAGGTGCTCGGGCAGGAAGCGGTCGTCATCGTCGAGGAAGACCACATGCGAGGCCGACGCCTTCTCCAAGCCGCGCTGTGCCGCCGCCGCCCGCCCCTCGCTCTCGACCCGCTCCACGACCTCCAGCGGCAGGCGCCCGACAAACCCGGAGCAGACCTCGCCGACGGGAACGCCGCCATCGTTGATCACGATGACACTCGCCGGCCGGTGAAGCTGGGCGGCGAGGGAGCACAGGGCCGCCGCCAGCAGCTGCGGCCTGTCCTTGGTGCGCACGACGACGTCGAGCGGCGCTGCCTCGCCGATCTCCTCGAGCTGGGCGGTCGGTCCCTGGGCCGCCGCCCACTCCGCTGCGCTGTGGGTGCGGACGTAGCGCAGGTCGGCCACGAAGTACGCCTCGGCCCGCCTGACGCCGGCCGGCAGGGTCAGCCGGCGCGCCGCCGCGAGCCCTTCCATCACCTCGATGTACGGCAGCACGCCGACCTGTGAGGCATACGCCTTGGCGGCCGCGAGCACATCCTCCCAGACATCGGTAACATCGACCAGCAGGTTAGGCCGCAGCACCGCCGACACTTCGTACGCCGCCAGCCGCACCGCCTGCACAGCCGCGTGCAGCTCCGTACCCGGCGCGGCCCGCTGCAGCACGCGGTACGCCGCCAGCGCCAGCGCCCGGTGGTCGGGGTGGATTTCGGCCGGAGACGGCGCCAGCAGGATCGCCGGCCGCACCTCGAGCAGCAGCGCGCGCAGCCGCTCGGCGAGCTCTTCCTCGGCCGGGTCGAGTGCGCGGTCGGTGAGCCCCCAGTGGTCTGGCTCGGGGATGCCGAGACGCCGGGCCGCCTCGGCGGCCTCGCGCCGGCGTTCGTCGGGGTCGCCCTGCGCGCCGCCATCGGTGAGGGTCACGACCCGGACCTCGGCGCCCGAGCGGACCGCCTGCGCGAGGACGCCGCCGCACCCGAAGACCTCGTCGTCGGGGTGGGGTGCGAGAACCAGAACCGGGGAGCCGTCCAGCCTGCCGGGCGCGTACGGCATCAGGTCCGTCTCGTTTTGCATGCTGAGATGGTATCAAAAGCGATTCGCTGCGCGAATCGCTGGAGACAGATCCGAGCCCAGCGGCCCCTCGGGACCGGCAGGACGGCCCGAGGTCCTCCTCGAGGACGGACTGACCGTCCCCGAGGGGTGCGGCCGTAGGCCGCGGATCTGCCCTCCCAGGGATCCCTCTCCAGGAACGGTCCCGCGGTGGGGCGGGAACGGAACGGAAGGAGGCGAGCGGCCATCCCGCCGCGGGCGGCGGGGGGACCGGGCGCAGGAGGCTTGGCCGGAGGGTTTTGGACGGTAAGCCTCCGAGCACGGTTTCCCCGGCGTCCGCGACGGGTGCAGCCGCGAGCCAACGCGCCGGTCCGTTCCCGCCCCGCCGGCCCGCGCAGCGGGCTGCGGGCAACGCCCGCATGGGACAAGCGATCGCGCACCACCCTCCCAGCGGGATCGCGCAGGGCGTTCTCCTCGCGCCTCGCCGTCAGCGAGCGAGGAGTCGCTGACCTCGTGGTCGCGACGACGAAGCGAGCGCAGAGGCGAGGTGCGAGAGGGCGCTCCTGCGCGATCCCTCCCCTATCAAATGGGAGGGGAGCTCACTGGCCTTCCGGAGAACCCGGGCGGCAGATCCGAGCCCAGCGGCCCCTCGGGACCGGCAGGACGGCCCGAGGTCCTCCTCGAGGACGGACTGACCGTCCCCGAGGGGTGCGGCCGTAGGCCGCGGACCTGCCGTTGCGGGGATTCGGGTAGTGAGGCGGCCCGGAGACGGTTCTTTGAAGCCCCGGCAGCCGTCTGGGGCTGCCTCCCCAGCCGTCTCGCAGCTCCGGCGGTCGCAGTGTCACGAGTGGGGTTTGCCACCCTCATGGCGACCGCCGGAGCGCGCTGCGGTCGGATTCTCCGGGTGGGCGGGGGAACTGAATCACTTAATGACTTAATCACTTAATCACCGGGAGAGCGGGCTTTCTCCGCAATCCAGCACTAGGGCGCCCTCGACGTCACCGGCGCGCAGCCGGTCGAGCGCCAGGTTGGCGTCTGCCAGCGGCAGCACCTCGGTGTGGGTGCGAATCGGCACCTTCGGCGCCAGGGCCAGCAGCTCGTCGCCGTCTCGCCGGGTGAGGTTGGCGACCGAGCGCACGACCCGCTCCTGCCACAGGATTCGGTACGGGAAGGACGGGATGTCGCTCATGTGGATGCCGCCGCTGACCACGACACCGCCCGCGCGCACGGCGCGCAGAGCGGCCGGAATCAACGGCCCGACCGGAGCGAAGATCAACGCCGCGTCGAGCTCTTGCGGGGGCGTCTCGTCCGAGCCGCCGGCCCACACCGCGCCCAACGCGCGCGCGAACTCCTGCGCGGCGGTATCGCCTGGACGAGTAAAGGCGAACACCTTCCGTCCCTGGTGGACTGCAATCTGGGCGACGATGTGCGCCGCGGCGCCGAAGCCGTACAGCCCCAGCCTGTCGATCTCCTCACCCGCCAGGCGATAGGTGCGGTAGCCGATCAACCCGGCGCACAGCAGCGGCGCGGCCTCCACATCGCCGTAGCCGGGCGGAAGCGGAAAGGCGTAGCGGTGGTCGGCCACGGTGAGCTCGGCGAACCCCCCGTCGAGCGTGTAGCCGTGAAAGCGCGCGTTTTCGCACAGGTTCTCGCGCCCCGCCCGGCAGTGGGAGCACTCGCCGCAGGTCCAGCCCAGCCACGGCACGCCAACTCTTTGGCCAGGCTCGAACCGCTCGGCACCGTCGCCTGCGGCCACCACCTCGCCCACGATCTCGTGCCCCGGAATCACCGGCAGCTTCGGGCTCGGGAGCTCGCCGTCCACCAGGTGCAGGTCCGTCCTGCACACCGCACAGCAGCGAACACGCAGCAGCAGCTGGCCCGGACCGGGTCGCGGCGCCGGCAGCTCGCGCAGCTCGAGGGGCTTCCCCGGCTGCGTCAGAACCATCGCCCGCATCGTTCGAGGAACCGTCATCGTCGACCTCCAGATCCCTCCTCCCACCTGCCAGTGTACCGACTACCGCCGGCAGGGTTCGCACGTTGACCACGTACAATGGCGAGCGATGGACGGTCACCACCTGACCCTGGGGGCAAGCCTGCTGCTGTGGATGTTCCCCGTGCTGCTGACCATCGGCGTGGTGGCCGTGGCGCTCCTCACCCGCGGGGATGAGGAGGACGCCGGGTGACCGTGCTCGCTCCCTCCGCGCTCCTGACCGTGGTCCTGATGATGGCTCTCTACCTCGGCGCGCTGCTGTTCATTGGCTGGCGTGCGGCGCAGCGTACCCACGGCGGCGAGGACTTTCACCTCGCCGGGCGCTCGCTCGGTGCATGGGCGGCGGGAATCTCGTCCACGGCGAGCTCCGAGTCCGGTTGGGTTACCCTCGGCGCGGTCGGCATGACCTACACCTACGGCATCTCCGGCCTCTGGTTCGCCCCCGGCTGCCTGGCGGGCTACCTCGTCAACCTCTACCTGGTGGCGCCGCGGCTGCGGGAGCTGTCCGAGGAGCAAGGATCGCTCACCCTCTCCGACGTTCTAACGCGGCGGTGGGGGGACCCCAAGCACGTGCTGAGGATCACCTCGGTGGTGATCATTTTGTTGTGCATGATGGGCTACGTGGCCGCGCAGATGACGGCCGCCGGCAAGGCGTTCTCATCGACCCTCGGCTTCGCCGGCCAGGGCGGCTACGTCCTCGGCGTGCTCATCGGCGCCGCCGTCATCACCGCGGTGACCTCCTTCGGCGGCTTTCGCGGAGTTGCCTGGACCGACCTCTTCCAGGGGCTTCTCATGGCTATCGCCCTCATCGGCCTTCCTCTCTACGCGGTGGCGAAGCTGGGCGGCTTTGGGGCCCTGATCAACGGCCTCGGCACCATTGACCCCAACTTGCTGACCGCCACCGGCGGCCGCCTCGGTCCCGCCCTGTGGGGCTTCGTGATCGGCGAGCTCGGCATCGGTCTTGGCTACCCCGGAATGCCGCACGTGATCACGCGCTATATGGCCGCCAGGGACCAGAGAGAGGTTCGCCGCTTGCGGGTAATCGCTCTGCTCTGGGGCGTCGTGGTGTTCTACGGCGCGGGCATCGTCGGCCTCGCCGGACGAGTGATGATGCCGACGCTCGCGGACGGCGAGCAAACCCTGATGGTCATGGCGCTGAAGCTGCTCCACCCGGTGCTAGCCGGTATCATGCTGGCGGCGGTGATCTCCGCCATCCTCTCGACCGTGTCGTCGCAGCTGCTGGTCGCTGCCTCGGCAGTCTCCTATGACGTCGTCGAGGAAGTCATGGGCCGCACCGCCGACGACCGCCGTAGCCTCGTGCTCGGTCGCTGGACGGTGGTCGTGGTCGGCGTCGTCGGCGTCCTGCTTGCCCTCTCCGGAGTGCGGCTGGTGTTCTGGTTCGTGCTCTTCGCTTGGTCGGGGCTCGGCGCGAGCTTCGGCCCTCTGGTGCTGCTCGCGCTGCACAAGAACGCCGTCAGCCGCCACGGGGCACTCGCCGGTATGCTCACCGGCTTCGGAGTCACGGTGGCGTGGAAGCTCGGACGTGACGCCGCCTCGGACCCGGTCTCGTTCTCGCGCGTGCCATTCCTCGTCCTCGCGGCGGCCGCCGTGATCCTGATCCTGGGACGCATCTCAGAGCGCATGGAGGTCGGCGACATGGCTGCGGTGCTGGCGGCGACCGCCGTGACCTTCGCCTCGTGGTGGTTGGTCCAGCGTGGCGGCCTCCACAACCTCTACGAGCTGGTACCTGCCTTCCTGCTCGCCGGCGGCACGACGCTGGCAGTGAGCAGAGCCTTCCCGGCCGGGTCACCTGCCACTGGAACGACCTGACTCTGCAGCTCACGCAGCTCGGTCGCCGCTTCGAGAGCCGCAGGGTTGACAGCGGACCACGAGGTCGCGAGGAGCGCGAAGTTGACCAAGGGGTCTCTTCTCAGCCCAGGCTGTTCATGAGCGATCGTAGCGAGACCGGCGAGACGTCTGTCCGCCGGATGCATGCTTGACGGCATGTTGAGGACAGCGAGACGCGAAGAGGTAGCTACCCGGCGGGGGGTGGAGTCATCCCGAATGACAGCCTCACGTACCGCTGCACCTCCTGCTGGTAGGCGGTGAGGTGCGGATCGTCCCCATTGACCACCAGGTCGTGCCGGGCCAGATTCGGGTTGCCGCAGAAGCCGGCCAGTGGCACGCCGCCGATGCCGGTCTCGTAGTACAGCGCAACCGTGGGTGGAACCTCATACCGGGCAGCCGCCTCCAGGCAGCGGTCGGACAGCCGCAGCACCGCGTACATCGACCCTTCCCAGTCGAAGCCCTCGGGATCCGGCAGCAACGGCTGAGAAGGATCCAGGAGCTCCCCGTGGCGCGCAAAGGCACGGCCCAGGATGAGTCGGCGGCGGCGCCTCAGGTGGCGACCGATCCGCAGCTGGAGACGAAGCCGGGCGCGTTGGAGATCCTCGTCCCCGGTCGCGTACGGCGCCAGCAGCGCCAGCGTCATCGCCTGCATCATGTTCGATGGGCCGGCCATCACGTTCTGCGCGTAGCGGGTGATCCCGCCCACGAACGGCGTTGCCCGGCTGAAGATCGCCCCGGCGCGTAGCCCGGTGACGCCGTGCGTCTTGGACAGGGAGTCGATGAAGACGACGCGCGCCGCAAATCGCGGGTCGTCTTCGAACCAGCTCAGCAGCTGCCGATGCTGCGGGTGAAGCCGAACGTATACCGAGTCGAGGATGATCCCCGCATGCGGCCAACGATCGAGAAACGCCGTCAGGAACGCTCGCATCCGCTCCGGCGGGAGAGTCCGCCCGGTAGGGTTGTTGATGGGCATCAGGTACAGCCCGTCGATCTCCTCGCCCTCGGGAACCGCTGCGAGATCCCCCGACTCGGGGTCCATGTCGGCGCGTGAGGGCGGCAGCAGGTGGACACGCATGCCCTGCAGTGCCATCTGGTCGAGCGGGCACGAGAAGGTGGGGAGCGGTACCAGCACCGTGGCCGGACTGGCACATCCGGCGCGCTCCCGCCTGGCCTCGGAAACCCCCATCAGTGCGGCCTGCAGGCACTGGTTGCCGCCATGAAACACGAACACCTGCGGCACGCTCCCGGAGGTGTTCGTGAACTGCAGGCCGACCTGGTGCCTCCACACCTCACTCCACGCTCTCGTCACCGCCGGGTACCCGATCGAGTCGAGGTTATAGCCCATCGGGTGCTCGGAGAGCTGGTACAACCAGCCGTCGACGTGGGTGACCGCGCACCTCAGGAGATCCCCCCAGTCCTGACGCAGCTGGGGATCCTCTGGATCGTTGGCCGGGACAGTGCGCCAGTCGAGGTCACCGATCGCGGTCGCCTGGTCATCGAAGCCCTGGCTTCGCATCGCGCTCACGACCCGACTCATCAGACGGATCGGCGCGCTCGCAAAGACGTCCCGGAAACGTTGATACGTCTCGATGCGGATGGAGAGCTCATCGGAAGGACGCTCGGGGTTCACGAATCACCTCCTGCTTCGAGCCCCCGCATGGTAGCCGCACAGGCCACCGACGGACAACCCCGCGGTTGACAGTCTCAGGTTTCGAGTGAAAGAATGAATGAGGATTCATTCATCTGGAGGCCCCATGCCTGAAGGCCAGACAGCACATCAGCTCTCCCCGCGTGAGCTCAAGCGACAGCGGATCATTCGCGCAGCAATCGACGTGTTCGCCGAGAAGGGCTACTTCGGGGCCCGGATGACCGACGTTGCCCACGCCGCCGACGTCGCTGACGGCACCTTGTACCTGTACTTCGACGGCAAGGAGGACCTGCTCCTGAGCCTGTTCGATCACGTCCTGACTCGTTTCGTCGAGCGGCTCCAGAACGAGATCGCCGAGGTCGAAGACCCGCTCGACAAGCTCCGACTGATGGTACGGCTCCACCTGGAGACGCTCGGCCGGGACCCCGCGCTGGCGCACGTGCTGCAGATCGAAACACGCCACTCCCGGCGCTTCATGAGCCTGTTTACACGTGGTAAACTCGGCGAGTATCTCAATCTGCTGCGGGCAATTATCGAGGAGGGCCAGGAGATGGGGCGGTTCCGCCGCGACATCAGCCCGGGTCTCGCTACAAACGTCGTCTTCGGCGCGGTCGACGAGCTAGTCATGAGCTGGCTCCTGGCCGAGGAGCCGGGTGACCTGAGCCGCCATCTGCATCCGCTCCTCCACATCCTCGCCGAGGGCCTGGCAGCCAACAGCAACCAGAGGGAGGTTGTGAAATGACGGATCGCACGATTCTCGACCTGTACCGGCACGAGGTCGACAACCCCAGACCTGCCCACTATCTCCACTACCTCCCCGGCGGCCGTCGCGACCTGAGCACGGAGGACTTCTTCGGCCGAACGGCAGGGCTCGCTACGGCTCTCGAGGGGCTGGGGGTGGGACACGGCGACCGCGTCATGCTACTGGCGGACAACCGGCCCGAGTGGCACGTCGTGGACCTCGCCGTGGCCGACCTTGGCGCGGTCCTGGTCCCGGTCTATAGCACGCTGACGCCGGCCCAGGTCGAGTACCAGGCAAGAGACTCCGGTGCCATGGTCGCCTTCGCCGAGAATCCGGAGCACATGGCCAAGTTCGTCGAGGTCGTCAAGCGCTGTCCGGCCCTCGAGCACCTGATCCAGATCGAAGGCGAGTCGACCACCGGTGTAAAGGCCTTTGACGATGTCATCGCAGCCGCCGAGAGCTCCTATAACGGCGACCTCTTCTGGCAGCGGGCCAGCAAGGTCACCGAAGACGATCTCCTGACCCTGATCTACACCTCCGGGACGACCGGCGAACCCAAGGGCGTGATGCTGACCCACCGCAACCTGGTTCAGAATGTTCTGGCGTCCGCCGAGCGCGCGCCGGTCGATCCCGACGGCCTTGCACTCGAGTTCTTGCCGCTGTGTCACGTCTTCGAGCGCATGGTCGGGTACATCTTCATGTACCGCTCGGTTCGCAAGGCCTACTGCTCGGTCTACCACATCGGCGACCTCATCGCGGACATCGCTCCGAACATGTTCGCCGGCGTCCCCAGGTTCTACGAGAAGGTGCACGACAAGATCATGGACAAGGTCGGCTCGGCGCCCGCAATCCGGCGTGCCCTCTTCAACTGGGCCCTTGGAGTCGGACGCCGTGCGATCCCGGAACGCCTGGCCGGTCAGAAACCGTCGGGACTCGCCTTCACGCTCGCCGACAAGCTGGTGCTGTCGAAGGTGAGGATGGGGCTAGGCGGGCAGGTAGACTACTGCATCTCGGGCGGAGCTCCCCTCCCTCGCTTCGTCAACGAGTTCTTCCACGCGATCGGCGTCGACCTGATCGAAGGCTACGGGCTGACAGAGACATCACCTGTGATCGCGGTCAACGGCACGGCCCCGGGAGAGACGCGGCTCGGCTCGGTCGGCCGGGCGCTTCCCAATCTCGAGGTCGCAACCGCGGCCGACGGCGAGCTCCTCGTCAAGGGTCCAAGCGTCATGAAGGGATACTGGAACCTCCCCGAGAAAACCGCCGAGGTGTTCGACGAGGCCGGCCTTTTCCACACCGGCGACATCGCCGATATCGATGACGACGGCTTCATCTGGATCACCGACCGCAAGAAGGACCTCATTGTCACCGGCGGCGGCAAGAACATCGCGCCGCAACCGATCGAGAACGAGCTCAAGCGCTCACCGTACATCGACGCCGCGGTCCTGATCGGTGACCGACGCCCCTTCCTCGTGGCACTGGTGAGCCCCAACACCGAGGTGCTCGAGAAGTGGGCGTCTCAGCACGGTATCGAAGGGCCCACGATCGCCGAGCTTACAGGCGATCCCCGAGTGCTTGCTCTCTTCCAAGAGGCCGTAGACAGGGTCAACGCCAACCTTGCACGCTACGAGCAGATCAAGAAGTTCGCGGTGCTGCCGCTGATGCTGTCGATGGAAGGGGGACACCTCACCCCGACCTTGAAGGTGAAACGGCGCGTCGTTGAGAAGGAGTACGTCGAGCTGATCGAGCGGCTCTACTCGGAGTGACCCGGATCGTGCTCAGAGCGTGCGCACGCTCTGAGGGCGAGAGATGACGTAACGGCTAGGAGCCTGTAGTTCATAGGCGGATGGTGGATTTCGGAGCGTCGTGAGTGGCCCGTTGAGGCGCATCCGAGGAGCAGTACTCCGAGTACGGTCCGAGACTGCAACGAATACGGGACCTTACGCCGCCCGAAAGGCGCCGTCCGCTCTATGTGTTACAGGCTCCTAGAGGATCATTCACTCGCAATCTACTACGACCGACGATACGAAAGCCTCGCCATGCACCTGCGCCGTGCTGTCCTCGGCAGGCCGTCAACGTGAGCCACACCCTCGTGTCGCAGTACACTGCGCAGGTGAACGGCCCACAGCTGCACGCGATGTTCCCCCCGAGATCGGCGATTCGCGTCGTTCTGATCGCGCTGTTGGTCGTGGTCGCCGTGTCTCGCCTGGCGGCAATCCCCGACCAGCCGTGGGAGCAGGACGAGGCGTTGTTTGCAGCTGCCGCCTTCGACACCAACGTGATCGAGCACCGCCCCCATCCCCCCGGCTTTCCGCTGTGGGTTGCCGCTGCCAAGGTCACCAAGGTCGTCCTCGGCGATCCGGTGCTCGGCCTGCAGCTGCTCTCAGCCCTGTCGTCGATCGCGCTCGTGCCATTGCTCGCACTTCTCTGGGGTCGCCTCCTCGGCCCCGAGCTTGGCCTCGCTACGTCGGCTCTCTTCGCCTTCCTGCCGGGAGTCTGGTTCCACGCTCCGCGAGCGTTCTCAACCACGCCGGCCCTCGCCCTCGCGGCCCTCGCCGGCGTGCTGTGGCTCGAGCCGGGCCGGGCCCGCCTTCTCGGTGGCTCGGCGTTGCTGGCATGTGCAGTGCTGGTCCGGCCGGTGCTGGCGCCGCCGCTCATGGTCGCCGGCATGGTCGCCGTGTGGTGGCGCCACGACCGGTGGCGCGAGATCGTGCTTGCCGGAATGCTGGCTGGGGCGCTGATTGTCGCCGGCTTCGTGCCCCTGATCATCGACACCGGTGGGCTCGGCCCGTTTCTTGGCGCCCTCGCCACGCACGCCGCGTATCAGGAGAGAGGCGTCGGGATGGTGTCCTGGACAGTCGGCCGGCTCGGTATCGTGCGGGCCGCCGGTGGCCTCCCCGCAGCCGTCGTCCTCCTTGGACTTGGCATTGCCGGCTGGCTGGACCTGGCGCGGCATCGCCGGCAGGTCGCATGGGGCCTCGCGATCGTCATTCTCACAACCGCCGCCTGGCTCCTTCTCGCCCACAACCGGACTTATCCGCGGTACACCGTGCCGTGGCTGGCGCTCTGGACCGGGCTCGCCGCACTGGGACTGCACCGCCTCGGAGGCTCCAGACGCCTCGCGGTTGCTGCCGTCGCCGCCCTCATCGTGGCCTCGGCAGTCTGGACCCTACCGGCAATTGCCACCCAGGCCACCGCCGTCTTCCCGCCTCTGGCGGCGCTGGCATCTACCCAGACCCCTGGAGCTGGCCGCTCGATCATCACAGACGGCGGAATCAGCCCGTTCGTCGACCTGCTCACGCTGGCCAGGCGTGGATCTCTTCCAACCTACTGGCGTCCTCTTCTCGTCGACGGTCGGCAGGACGCACGCACGATCCCGGGACCGTGGACCTACGTCTGGGCCGAGGGAACCCGTCCCGCTCTGGTGTCCGCTCCCGCGCCTGCGCCCCGCACCTTCAGATGTGGCGATACGAAGCTACGGTATCTCTCCCAGCAACGCTATCTGACCGCTTGGACCGCCGCCCGCGGCGCCATCGTGCTCGCCCCTGCCGGGCTCACGTCGGCCGCAGGAGGGCGGCTCGCGGTCACCGACGAGGTCGAGCTTCTCACGCAGCCGGCGCCCCCGGGGAGCTGGCTTGGCGCCGTGCTTTCGGCAGTTGGCCGGCCGGCGGGAGTGGAGCTTGAGCTCAACGGACACGCCGTACTCTTGACTACGGTACCGCCTGGAGCCCACGCCTACCGCGTTCCCCTGATGCACCTGACGGCAGCCGGCACGGACCGGGCGGCTGTGGTTCGGGTTCTTCGAACTGCGGCAGGCACCGGGCAGCTCGAGCTGCAACACCTGTGGATCGACGCGCCCGGGCGGCCGGACGGGCCACGCACGATCCCGGCGGAGCAGCTTCCCGACGGTCTCGGCGGACTGATCGATGGGGGCGGCCTCTACGGCCTTGAGCAGCTCGGCGAGCCGGCACGGCCGGCCCGGTGGAGTGGGCCGCAGGCGTGGCTCTCGCTCCCCGCAGGCTTCCCCAGCATGACGGTCGCCCTGTGCGCACCGCGCCCGGGGGGCGCCCAGGTCCGCCTTCGAACCGAGCCTCCCAGCTCGGAGCTCAGCGTCACCGTCGGCCCGGAGTGGTCCACCGCGACCCTGTCACTGCCACGCGGGACCGGCCGTTGCGTCCTGTACCTGGAAGTCTCGAACCCGTTCGTGCCCGCCGCCACGAACCCTGCGAGCACAGACCATCGGCACCTCGGGATCGCCGTGGGCGATATCAGGTTTCAGAGTCCGTAAACAACCAAAGATCCGGGGCGTCACCGCCCCGGATCGTGTTCGTGAGAAGACGCGGACTACTTCACCGACACCTTGATCGAGCGCGGCTTGCTCTCCTCGCGCTTCGGCAGGGTCATGTGGAGAACACCACTGTCGAAGCGTGCGTCGATCTTCGTCGGATCGACGTTGTTCGGTACCTGGAAGGAGCGCTCGAACGAGCCGTACGTTCGCTCGATCCGGTGGCAGGTCTCGCCCTCCGTTGCCTCCTCGAAGCTCCGCTCGCCCGAGATCGTCAGCATGGAGCTTTCCAGGGTAACGTCGACGTTTTCGGAGCTGAAGCCGGGCAGCTCGATCTCGAGCTTGATCGCGTCGGCGGTCTCGCGGACATCGACCGGCGGCGTCCAGCTACCACGCACCGACTCGCGACCGGCCCTCCCACCGAGAACTTCGTTCATCAGCCTGTTCATGTCATCGGCGAAACGCGCCATCTCACGCGGCTGCTGCCAGATTGTCATACGTGCCATTGCTTGATTCCTCCCTTTCTTTCCCCGGGGAGAACCCCGGTGCCATCAATATAGAACATGACTGTCCCTTTGTCAAGTTCTATTTCAGGAGAATGACACTATCTGAGTGTTATGCACTCATGTTCTCAAGGATCCGCCCACGTCAACCCGAAGGGCGCGTCCGTCGTCCTTCCCATGCAGACGAAGGGAGGACCCAGCGATGCAGCCCCGGAAAAGCTCGCAACCGTTTGTCTCGGCCCTCTTCATCCTCGCCCTCGCCGGGCCCGCGGGATGGGCGTGCGTCCCGCCACCCGCAGCCCTCGTGGTGCGCGTCCCGCCGCCCGCGGCGCGAGTCGAGGTGCGACCGGCTCGGCCTGGAGCAGGCCATGTCTGGGTCGGGGGTCACTGGCGTTGGAACGGCCGGCGGTACGTGTGGGCCAACGGCCACTGGGCACGCCCGCCGCATGTGAGTGCGGTCTGGGTCAGCGGTCACTGGGCCAGACACGGCGGCGGCTGGGTGTGGGTGGCCGGCCACTGGAGGCGGTAGGAGCGGCCGGGCCTTCTCCGCAGCTCCGGCGGCCGCGTTCTCCGGGTGGGCGGTGGATCTAGTCGCCTAGTACTTATTCACTTGATCACTTGGGTTGGTGCCGGGGACCTCCTCACGATTTCACTTCCGCGCATCCTGACCGATCTCCGCTACAATGTCCGCGGAGCCACCATGGTCCAGATCCCGGTTTTCTTCACCGCCGACCTTGCGGGCGTGGCGGGTGCCGCTGGCGTGATCGATAGCGTCGAACAGGCGCCTGAGCCGGCGGTTGTAGTTGCTTCGGCGCCGGCATGCCGGAGCCTTGTCCCTCCGCTGGACGGCAACCGAGTTCTGGTCGTTCTCGGTGAGCCGCCCAACGGCCTGCGCCCCTTCCTGAGCCTTGCGGCCGAGCCCTCATCCGACCACCTCGAGAGCGCCGTCTCGGCGGCGAGGATGGCCCTCGAGCACAGCATGGAGGTGGAGCGCCTGCGGCGCACGCTGACCGCCCACCGCGCGCTGGAGCGAGAGCTGCTCGAGATCGGCACCGCGCTGTCGGCGGAAAACGACCTGCGACGTCTCCTTGACCGTATCCTGACCTCGGCCCGCACCCTGGTCAACGCCGATGCCGGCTCGCTCTACCTTGTCGAGAGGGTCGGCGAGGACGAGCGCCGACTCCGTTTCGTCCTCGCACAGAACGCGTCGCGAGAGATGACCTGGAGCGAGGTCACACTGGCCATCGACCAGGGGAGTATTGCCGGCATGGTCGCGAGCACCGCCCGCCCGCTGCGCATCGACGATGCTTACTCCCTACCGGAGGATTCGGTCTTCAGGTTCAACCGTAGCTTCGACGAGGAGACCGGTTACCGCTCTCGCAGCCTGCTGGCCGTCCCGATGTTGACACGAACCGGCGAGCTCGTGGGCGTCGTGCAACTGCTCAACCGCAAGCGTGATCCGGAGGCGCTGCTGCTGACCGAGAGCGACGTCGACAGGTTAGTGCTTCCGTTCACGGCCCAGGACGAGGACCTGCTGCGCGCCCTCGCCTCGCAGGCCGCGGTGGCACTCGAGAACACGCGTCTTGTGGAGGAAATCCAGGCTTTGTTCGAGTCGTTTGTTCGCGCCTCAGTAACCGCGATCGAGCAACGGGACCCGCCGACCTCCGGCCACTCGTTCCGGGTCGCCGCCTACACCATAGGCTTGGCACAGGCGCTCGAGCGGCAGCCGCCGGCGAGCTACCGCGGAGTCCGATTCTCCCACGACGAGGTGCGGCAGCTGCGGTATGCAGCCCTCCTCCACGATGTCGGCAAGGTCGGCGTCCGCGAGGCAGTTCTCACCAAGGCACGCAAGCTCTACCCGTACCAGGAGCGGCTCGTCCTCGAGCGCTTCGAGAGGGCCCGCCATGCCCTCAAGCTCGCGCGAACCAGGTCCCTGATCGAGGATCTGACACAACGCGGGAGAAGTCCCTCGGCAACCGATCTCGAGCGTCTCTCGCAGGAGCTGCTCGCCATCGACGCCGAACTCGATGACGCCCTCGAGATCGTCGACCGCGCGGGAAAGCCGAACGTCACCGACCGCGAGGTGACCCGAACCCTCGAGGAGATCGGCCGACGCCAGTTCCCGGGCCGTCACGGGGAACCGGTGCGCCTCCTGCAGCCGGACGAGCTCCACTTTCTCCACCTGTCGCGCGGCAACCTGGATGACCGCGAGCGAGAGGAGATCCAGTCCCACGTCGTGCACTCGTTCCAGTTCCTCAACACCCTCCCCTGGCCCAGCCACCTGCGCAGGGTACCGGACATCGCGGCGCTCCACCACGAGAAGCTCAACGGCCAGGGCTACCCCGGCCGCCTCTCCGCGCCTGACATTCCGGTCGAGGTACGCATGCTCACCATCTCGGACATTTACGATGCATTGACCGCGGGTGACCGTCCCTACAAGCGCTCGGTCGAGCCCATGCGCGCCCTCGCGATCCTCGAGCAGGAGGTCCGTGAGGGCACCCTCGACGCCGCCCTCTTCCGCGTGTTCGTCGAGGCCCAGGTCTACCGGTTCCCCGCTGCCCCTCCCCCGGCGTAGCACCGGCCCCCGTCGCGGGCCCCGGGCACGGGGTTCTGCAGTCCAAGCAGCCAACCTGGCCGGACTCACCCCCCCCCAATGAGCTCCAGCAGGCGACGGCCGAAGCGGCTTGCCTTGGCCGGGCCGATGCCGGGGACCTCGAGCAACTCGGCCTCGTCTGCCGGTCGTGCCCGCGCCAGCGCCTCCAGGGTACGATCGCCGAGAATGCGGAAGGCCGGTACCCGGCGGCGGCGCGCCTCGGCGAGCCGCCACTCCTTGAGGTCGGCGAGGAGGTGCTCGTCGGCCACGGAAAGAGCTGTCGCCGGTGCAGCGGCCGCCTTCGGCCGGCGCCGGGAACGGGCCCGAGCGGTGCCGGCCAGAGGCTTGGACACCCGTACGACGCCGAGCCCCAACTCGCCCTTCAGGCGCCCGTCGGCCGTCAGCCGCACCCGCCGAAAACGAATCTCGCGTCCGTCGCGGGTGAAGGTGTCGGCGATCAGCTCCGCCAGACCCGCCGTCGCCAGCGCCTCGAGCAACGGCTCGAAGTCGCTGCGGGCGACGCCGATTGGCTCCGCCAGCCGGTGGTACAGCTGGCCGGTCGTTCGCTCACCTTGCTCGGCCAACGCGGCGAGGACGCCGCGCAGGAGCTCGGATTCGCCGCGCGAGAGATCGCGCCGAGAGGCCAGGACGGCCTCGGCCGGGGCACAGCGGTCGCAAAGCCCACAGTCACGGCCTTGGTCGTTGGGATCACCGAAGTGACGGACCAGGGCGGTCATGCGACAGCTCGCCACGGTCGCCTGCGCGACCATCTCCTCCAGCTGACCGAATCGGTGTTGCCGCTGCGCGAGGTATGGCTCCCGCCAGTCGTCGCCGCCGCGGGTCACTCGTTCGTCGGGGCTCACCCGGGCGCCGCCGTGGATCCACAGCTTGTCCACCGCCGCCGCTGCGGCCTCGCGCTCGAGGTCGAGGCGCGCGGCCAACTCGTCCAGCGCCACCGGCGCCGAGCCCAGCGCCGCGAACACCCGTTCGAGGCGTGAGGGCTCGGGGTAGTCGCGCTCGAGGAAGTACTCGTGGGTACGGCGGTCGCCCCACGACCACAGCAGCACCGCCCGCGCCCCGGCGCCGTCGCGGCCGGCTCGGCCAATCTCCTGCGAGTAGCCCTCGACGGTGGCCGGCAGCGCCGAGTGCGCCACGGTGCGGATGTCGGGCTTGTCGATCCCCATGCCGAAGGCGATGGTCGCCACCACAACCTCAAGCTCGCCGGACAGGAAGGCAGCCTGGACGCGGTCGCGCTCCGAGGCCGGCATCCCGGCATGGTAGGCGGCAGCCGTGTGGTCGACAGCCAGCTCCGCGGCCAGCTCCTCGCTCTCGCGGCGGCTCGGGGCGTAGACCAGGGCCGGACGGCGCGAGTCGTCCCCCAGCAGGCGACGGATCGCCGCCCGCCGCGCAGACGGCTTCGCCTCCACCACCTCCAGAGCCAGGTCGTTGCGCCGGAAACCGCGGATGAAGATGGCGGCGCCGGGGATGCCCAGCTGCTCGATGATGTCGCGCTGAACCCGCGGGGTCGCGGTCGCGGTGAGGGCCACCACCGGTGCCGGCCGGAGCGCCGGCAGACGCTCGCCCAGCATCCGGTAGTCCGGACGGAAGTCGTGACCCCACTGTGAGATACAGTGGGCTTCGTCGACCGCCACCAGGGCTGGGGGACGAACCCCCAGCCGCTCCACGAATCCCTCCACCCCGAGACGTTCCGGCGCCACGAACAGGAAGTCGAGGGCGCCGTCGCGCCAGGCCGCCAAAGCCTCGTCCTGCTGGGCGGCGCTGCGGCCGGAGTGAACGCGGTCGGCGGCAAGTCCGAGACCCGAAAGCGCCTGGGCCTGGTCCTCCATGAGGGCGATGAGCGGCGACACGACCAGGGTCGAGCCGGCTCGGGCGAGACCCGGGAGCTGGTAGCAGAGGCTCTTGCCGGCGCCGGTCGGCATCACGACCAGCACGTCGCGTCCGTCCGTTACCGCCCGGCACACCTCCTCCTGGTCGGGCCTGAAGGCACGGTGCCCGAAGACCTCGTGCAGCAACGACTCGAGCTCGCGCGGCGCAGGCGCCGCCAGCAGCGTCCCCACTTCGGCCGGCGCCACCTCCTCGGGCTCGAGCAGGCAGCCGGCCGCCATCAGCTCCGCACGCAAGCGCGCGCGGATGCCGGTGGACTGTACCACCGAGACCACGCGGGTGACCTTGGGGCTGGTGAGAACTCGCGCCAGCAGGCGGCGACATGCCGCCGACGGCGGATCGCCGTCGAGCCACACCACCACCACCCGCGGCGAGTGGAGGAAGCCGTCGCCGCGACGGTCGGCACCGACGGCGGAGGCGGCCGCGGCCGCCTCCTCCTCGCTCGCGGTAAGCACCGCCAGGGTCATGGGCGACATGATAGCGGGGCTTGCCTCGGTGCGGGCATGCAAGCGACAGGCTGCGGCCCTCTCAGACGACGGGTACCAGGTCGACCCGGGCTTCGAGCGGAATGCGCCAGCGCTTGAGGCACTGGGCGCACTCAGCCGGGCGGTTAGCGGTGGCCAGACGGCGCCGAAACGACCGGCTTGCGGGGCCGTGCCATACCGCAGCGAGGCCGGCAGATCGGAGCTCGTCGTACGCGAAGCAACGGCGCTGCTCGATGCCGCTCCAAACGAACGAGTCCAGCGTTCCGTCGACGGGAACGCCGTTGAGCACGCAGGGGTAAACGTGTCCGTCGGCGCCGATGAAGACCGAACGCTCCGCATTCTCGGGGCAGCCTCCCGGCTCGACGAAGGGCGACAGCAGCTGCCAGTGGATCCGTACGCCGCGTCGCTGCACCTCCCTGTCGACCTCGAGGAGTTGCCCTCGCACCGCTTCCACACCGGCTGCATCGGACGCGAGCACGGCTTCGGTCAGCAGCTCGCGACAGGTCACCAGCGACAGCGAGCTCACCACCACCTCGTCGACGCCGGCCGCCTCAACCAGGTCGGGGAGTCGATCGATGGAGGAGAGACCCGAGCGCAGCAGTAGGTACGCCAGGTGGATCCGAGGGACCTCCCGGCCGCCGCGCTCCTCTCTGAGGGTCCGGGCCGCCGTGATGACCCGCTCGAGCGGCACGCCTCGGCGGACCGGGTCGTTGGCTACGGCATCGGCGCCGGCCACCGACAGCGCAACGACGCCGGCTCCCGCCTTGACCAGCGCTCGTGCACAGGCACGGTCGAGCAAAAGGCCGTTACTGGTGGTTCCCACGCGGCGGCCGGCGGCCCGCAACCGCTCGAGCACCTCGAAGAAGCGGGGGTGGAGCAGGGGCTCGCCCCAGCCCTGCAAGTGGACGTAGCGGGTCCTGGCAAGGTCGGGGATCAACCGGTTGAGCAGCTCCAACGGCAGGTCGCGACCGCGCCAGCTCGCCCCCGCCGCAGTGCGGGGGCAGTAGGTGCAGGAGGCGGTACAGCGGGAGGTGACCTCGAGCTGCACCCAGTCCAGCCTCGGCGGCCGCCGCCGGAGGTGCTCCCGGGCCCTGGCCAAGGGATTCATCGACCTACGGTAGCAGGACGGATGGTACGGCGAGGCGGAGAGACCACTGCGAGGCCCGGTCGCCACGGGAGCGGTCTCCCACGACTCTCCACGGCCGCCGCAGTGAAGGAAGGGAGAGGCATCCGAGATGCCCCTCCCGGGCGACGTGTTTCACGGACTCAGTCCTTGACCTCGACCTCTCTGGCGTCCTCGGCGGCCACCGGCTTGCCCTCGCCGTCCAACACCGGCAGGTCGGGCGAGTTGCCCCAACCGATCATCGACGAGTCGAAGATGTGCAGGTGCTCCATCGGCCAGCCGTCCAGGTAGAGCGCGAACAGGGTCTGCGTGACCCGGACCCCGGACTGGCAGTAGAAGACGTTGTGATCGATGGGCCTGATGCCGATGCGGGCTATGTAGCTATGCAGCTCGTCGGCGGAGAGGAACGAGCCGTCCTCACCGTGGACGTCCTTCCACGAGTGCCACTTCCCGTTCTGCCACGGGATGTGGCCGGGGCGCCGGACTCGCTTCCGCTTGCCGCTCCACTCGTCCTCACTGCGGATGTCCCACATCACCCAGCGCGGGTCGTCCTTGCACTTCCACACGGCATCCCGTCCGACCTTGAGGTACGGATGTCCCCAGTCGGCCAGGGTGACGGTGCCGTTGCCCGGGCGGTCCGCCGATGCCAGGCGGTCGATCTCGTAGCCGGCATTCTTCCACCCCTTGATGCCGCCGTCCAAGACCCGCGTCTCGAGCCCGTACAGCTTGCAGGCCCACCACAGGCGGGTGGCATCGTACTTGTGGTCGTACCACACCACCATGCTGTCGTTATCGATGCCGAGGGTGCGCAGGAAGGCCTCGAAGTCGGCCCGGTTCATCAGGTCCTCGCCCCGCGCCCCCCAGTGCTTTTCGGCCGACTCGTAGTCCGAGCGCCAGATGTTGATAGCGCCGGGGATGTGGCCATCCACCCGGTACTGCGTCGCCGGATGGCCCACATCGATGATCACCAGCTTCGGGTCGCTGGTCGGCATTGTGCCGTCGGCCAGCCGGATCTTGGTCCGCCATGCCTTCTGCAGATCCATGGTGTGCTTGAGCTCCTGCGGGCTGATCAGGGCCCAGCCGCGCGTGTAGCCCTTGTAGGGCGGGTCCGTGTTCTGCATCCACGGTGGGATGTTCCAGGCGGGTGCGCTGACCTCTCCTCCAACGCCCCACACGGGGGCTGGGGTCAGGAGAAGACAGAGCAGTGCCACAGCCGCCACACCTGTTCCGATTCTCGCCACGTTCGTCATCGCAAGACCTCCTTTTCACAAGGGTTGGAGCTCTCGAGCCGTGCGTACCACTGCTCGAGCTGGTTCACCAGCTCGTCGTCGCCCCCCCGGAGGCGGAGGTGATCGGCACTCCGCCGCAGGAGAAAGGCGAAGAAGTCGGGCGTGACGCTCCAGCGGGTGAGGAGCTCGAGGCTGCCCCGCACGAACTCGAGCGAACCTTCCTTGCGGTCGAGCCGTTGGAGCGCGCCAACGAGGCGGTCACGATCGTGAGCCGTGACCGCGTCGTCTCTCCACCAGCGCGGAGGCGTGGCGTCGAGATACCGGATCATCGCCTCCGCGATCTCGTGGCATCGCAAACCCTGGCCGACCATCTCGCGCGTCCGCCTCACTTCGGTTTCGAGAACCCGCACTGCGGAGTCCGGGCCCACCCGTTTCTCGAGGACTCCCAGGAGCGTGTCCGCTGCTGCGAACCGCCCATCGTCCAGTTGCCTCCGTACTTCACGAAGGAGGCGGCCATGAACGTCGAGGGCACGATCGGGATTCCGCGCGCTGATCTGGTCCAGGCGGGAGTCGAGGTCGAGCCTCGGAGCCCCTGCCACGTAGAGTCGCCCCAGCAGAGCGACCTGCTGCTCGAGGGCAGGGGACTCCAGGCGCACGGCTTCATCGAGGATCGCGAGGGCCTCCACCGGTGCGGTCTCGAGGCGCAGGGAGGCCGAACGGGCATAGGCCCAGCCCCGTCGCGCCGGAGAGAGGTCGGGCTGACGCGCCAGGCGATCGTAGATCTGGCGCGCCTGGTCGACCTCGCCGCACTCGCGCAAGCCGCTCGCCAGAAGGTACTCCGCCCACCCCAGCAGCTCAGGACCGATAGCGGTTCGATGGAGAGCGAGCAGATCGCGAATGGCTACGACGGAGCCAGCTGACCGCCCCTCGTCCTGCTCCAGGATCGCCCGTTCGAGCCCCGCCTCCATGACCGTGGCCGGGTCGTTCACGAACCACTCCTCGACCAGCATCAACGCTGCCCGCCGCCGGTCCGGTGCCTCTCCGCGTGGGAACATGACGTCAACTAGCTCGAGCTGCGCCCGGCCGGTCGGCAGGCGTGGCAAGTCCGCGACGTGCGCGGCACGGCCGCCTCGCACGGCGTCGACTGCCGGGGCAACGACAACAGGGACCGAGAGCCAGGCCTGGAGGCTGGACATGGCCCGCACACAGCCAACCCACGCGGCAGGCTCGATCAGGCTGCGGGTCGTCTCGTGGCGGACAAGGGCCGAGAGCCCCTCGGCCGATCTCGTCCATCCGGCGTGAATCCTGCGGCAGCCGGTGTCGACATCGAGCGCCTGCGGCAGCTCCTCCGTGAGCCGCCAGGCCCGCGGCAGCCGGTAGGTGACCGCCACGGTGGTCGAGCCCAGATGCTGGAAGTAGGAGGTCTCCCGGCGCTCCTCCGTACCTATCCGGGGGAGCAGAGCCGGCGCCGTCGGGACCCCGAGCGCTGTGCCGACGGCGGAGACGGGAGCCGCGGCGCGGAAGAAGACGTCGACCGATCGGGTCCCGCTCTCAAAGGTGGTGTCACCGACCCGGACGCCGAGGACCTCGGACTCAGGGAAGAACCCGGCCACGAACTCGCCCACACGGGCCCGGCGCCCCTCCGCCAACGGACCGAGCAGGTGCGTCACCGCCAGAGCTCCCTGATGGGAGTCCGCCTCGACGTGCAGCCAACCTTGCAGGTGGTTCGGTGGCAGCAGCGTGAGGTCGAATTCGAGCCAGAGGTTCCCCGCCGAGGTCGCCGGCAGATCAATTAGCCTGCCGCCGGACTCCTCCACCAACAACGCCTGCCGGCCCCCGGCGCTGGTTGGGAGCACCCCCGCGGGAAGACCGGCAGCGCTCGGATCGCAGAAGAGCAGGGTGCCGTCAGCCCGCGCCACCGCCAGGACGATGTGGTTGAACTGCTGGTAGCTTGGCACGCCCACTTCGATCCGGCCGTCGTGCTGGGTGTTGACCAGCACCAGGTGCGAGGTGATGCCGGCACGAGCCAGCATCGCCCGCAGCAAGTTGGCGGTGTCCTTGCAATCACCGAACCCGCTGCTCCAGACCTCGGCGGGTGGCCGGGGGCACAAGGCACTGAGACCAAACTCGAGTCCGAGAAACGTCACGTGCTCCGACACACGCCGGTGCAGGGTGCTCACAATCTCGGCCGGCTCGGTCAGCGTACCCGTCCACTCCACCACCAGGCGCTCGAGCACGGGCCCGAGCTCGTCGCAACTGAGGACCAGCCCGCCGTACCACCGAGCCATCTCCGACCAGCTCGACAGGGTGCTCACCCAGATTCCGGGGCCGCCCTGGCGAATCGGCTGCCGCCCCTGTTCCAACCTGAGCGCGGGAACATCACGCATCTCCCAGCGGAACGTGTCGCACTGCTCCCCGCTGCGCTCGCAGGCCGGCTCAAGCTTCCCGAGCCCCAGAGCCCTGGACTTGAGGCGGGCCCCCCAGCCCTGTGGGAGCGCGATCTGGCGACATGCAACGGCGACCGGCCAGAGGTCCGCCACCGTCAGGAAGGCCGAAAAGTGCCCAGGAATGGTCGCGGCCGTTTCCTTCTCGATCGTGTACTCGATCGTGTCGCCGGGCCGAGCGCCTGGAAACAGCAGCACCAACTGCGCCACGTCGGTGTACAGATGCTGCTCCGCAAGGGGTTGTGGCGTCTCGACCAGGACGGCCTCTGCAGGCAGGGGAAAAGACCGGCCGTCCACAGTCGTCCGCCGACCCGATGACAGCCGCAACCTCTCGGTCCACGACCGAAACGGATATACGATCTTGGCAACCCGCTCGGCGCCGCGATCGGTGAAAGGCCGGAGCACGCGGTGCACCGTCGTCGTCGAAGCGCCGCCGGCGTCAACGACAATCACCTCCTCATCGACCAGGACGATCCCGTCCTGGTCGCTGTCCGTGCCGCGCGAAGCCAAGGTATCCACCCGGGCAGCCGAGAACCGGCGTTCCGCCGAGAGGAAGTGGGGCTCGTCCGCCCACAGGACGCCGACCCCGGCCGTCGCCATGGCGATGCCGGTCATCAGCAGAACCGTCGGACGAACGGCTCGGCGAGCCTTCACGCGCCACCTCCCCTCAGCCTTGTGGGACAATCACGAGCGCTGCAAGATCCGCGCCGTGGGCGGTTCGGTCTCTCGACCAGGCTCCGGTCCCTTGACCACTGGGATCCCGGGCCTCGTGTCGGGTGCGAGCTGTTGCAACCGTTGCAACGCTGGCGTTGCACCGCAACAGTCGATGCAACACGTACAGCCTCCCGAGTCACGCAGAATCCCCTTCCCCGTGGCACCCGGCCGCGCCGGGAAAACGGCACGGGCCTTGCTCGGCAACGGGACAAGGAGCGCTTCATGGTTGTCGCGGTGCCGCTGCTCGGAGATCGAGTCGCCCCGCGCTGCACCACCGCCAACCGGCTGCTCCTGGTGCAGCCTCGCGCCGGCTTCGCAGCCTCCAAGCGGCTGCTTCCGGTCCAGCTCGAGAGCGCCGCAGATCTGCTGCAGCTGATCCAGGTACACAACATCGATCTTCTCGTCTGCGGTGGTATCACGGCCGCCAGCCGTGAGCTGGTGGAGGCCCAGAACGTCACCATCATCGACAACGTGACGGGCTCGGTAGAGGAGCTGTTGGCCGCCATCTCTGGCGGTTCGCTTCGCTCCGGTCTTGGGTTTGGGAATCGCAGCATCTCGGCACATCCGCTCGAGCATCCCTTCGACTGCCTCGCCTGCGCCAACCGGGTCTGCGAGAACGGCGCGGCCTGTCCGCAGGTTCCGACCGACCTTCTTCCAGAGCCTCCCGATCGCGGCGGCCCCTGGTTCCCACGCGCTGCTCTACCATGCCAGTGGTCAGCGCGGCAGGGGTTGTGCCGGGTCGCCGAGCTCGTCCGATTCGCTCGTGCCTCCGGTGTTTCGACACTGGGGCTGGCTTTCTGCCGGGACCTCCGAGAGGAGACCGAGATTCTGGCGCGTCTGCTGCGCCGCTTCTTCCAGGTCGTCCCGATCTCGTGCGTGGTTTCCGGCCGGGCTCGGCCACCGGGTACCGCCACCTGCGACCCACTGCTGCAGGCTCACCTGCTCAACCTGGCCGGCGCCGAGATCAACGTGCTCGTAGGGCTTTGCGTCGGCGCAGACTGCGTGTTCGCGGCGGCAAGCCGGGCGCCGGTGTCCACCCTCTTCGCCAAGGACACCGCGCTGGCTCACAACCCGATCGCGGCGATCCGCTCCGAGTACTACCTCCGCCAGTGCCTCGAGGCCGGCGCTACGCAGCCTGCCGATCCGGGCACCGAGAGCCACTAGCTGGCACTCCTCCTTACGACGCGACGGTGGAGAACGTGGGCCATGTTTGCCAACCCAGGGTATTGCGACCTACCTTGGAGAAGAGGTCATCATGGCTCAGACTCGAAATCGCGAACCCGTGCGGCCGGCCGCGCGTAGGGGTCAGGATCTGGCTTCCGACTCCAATGGCCTCCTACGAGCGGTCTTCGACAGCATCAGCGAAGGCGTGTTCACGGTGGACCCGAGCTTCGTGATCACCTCGTTCAACCGTGCGGCTGAGCAGATCACCGGTTTCTCCGCCGCCGAGGCGATCGGAAAGCGTTGCTATGAGGTCTTCCGTACCGAGGTGTGCCACCGTCAGTGCGCCTTGCGGGACGCACTCACCAGCACCGCGCCGGTGGAGAACGTCAGGGTCCACATCATCAGCCAGGATGGCGTCGAGAAACCGATCGCGGTCAGCGCCACGGTACTTCGCGAGAATGGCGAAGTCACCGGCGCCGTGGAGTTCTTCCGCGACCTCAGCGAGGTCGAGCACCTCCGCCACCGCCTGGCGCAGAGGCACACCCTGGACCGCATCGTCAGCGAGAGCGCGTCGATGAAGCGGGTCATCGACAAGCTCCCCAACATCGCGAGCTCGGACTGCTGCGTCCTGATCACCGGCCCGAGCGGTTCTGGCAAGGAGCTGATCGCGCAGGCGATCCACAGCCTGAGCCCGCGCCGCTACGGTCCCTATGTGAGGATCAACTGCGCCGCGCTGCCGGCCACCCTGCTCGAGTCCGAGCTCTTCGGCTACATGAAGGGGGCCTTCACCGACGCCCGCAGGGACAAGCCAGGTCACTTTGCCCTCGCCAACGGCGGCACCCTCCTGCTCGACGAGATCGGCGAAATGGATGTGAGCTTACAGGTCAAGCTGCTGCGGGTACTCAACAACGGTGAGTATCAGCCGCTGGGGTCCACCACGACGCATCGGACCGACGCGCGCGTCATCGCCTCCACCAACAGCGACCTCCAACATCTCATTGAGGAGGGGCGCTTTCGCTCGGATCTCTACTTCCGCATCAACGTGGTATCGGTCAAGCTGCCGCCCCTGCACGAACGCCCGGAGGACATTCCCCTCCTGGTCCAGCACTTCCTGGCGAAGTTCCGGGCGCGGAGCGGCAAGGAGATTCGGGGGCTCTCCCCTCCCACCCTCCGGATCCTGTGCCGCTATGACTACCCGGGCAACGTGCGCGAGCTCGAGAACGCCATGGAGCACGCGTTCGTCATGTGCAGCGCCGACACCATCGAGCCGGAGCACCTGCCGGGCCACCTCAGTGAGCCCCCTGCCTCCACCCCGAGGGAGATCCTGGGGGCCAAGGCCGAGAAGGCGCTCATCCGCGAGGCGCTCGAACGCCACCGCGGCAACCGTAGCCGCACCGCCCAGGAGCTCGGCATGCATCGCACAACCCTGTGGCGCAAGCTCAAGGCGTACGAAACCTGAGATCTGCCTCTGGAGCCAGCCGGTGGCCCGGGCCAACAGTGCCTCGTCGCGGCCGCGTTCTTCGCCGCCCCGCGAACCAAGAACCTCTTCTCTCCCCGCCGCGCATCTCCCGCCGCAGGACCCTCACCACCGTGGGCACCGTCCTCAGACCGCTTGTTGCGCTCGTGAGCGACGCCGGCAGGCTTCCCCTGCTCGGGTCCAGGGAGTGTCGCGCCGGCTTGCCGTCCGCAGGTGCATGAGCACGAGACCCAGGCCGAAGGCCGGCAGCACGGCGATACCGGCCTCCGGGCCGAAAGCGCCGCCGGTCACCCAGGAAGGACCGGAGAGTGTGGGGTGGACCAGGCTGTCGGTCTTCATTCCGCTGACTGAAAAGCCCAACACGGGACCCTGGAAAAAGTCCCATCCGGCGTGCATTCCCATCGACAACCAGAGTTGCCCGGTGCGCAGCCAGCCGAGCGCGCGTAGGTACCCCAGTGCGGCAATCAGTACGCCCGACAGCAGCGTACTGTTGGGGTTCGCCATGTGGATCGCACCGTAAAAGGCACAGCACAGAACGACGGCCCAGGCAAGGCCGATTCCCTCGCTCAGGTTCTGGAGCACATAGCCCCGCAGCGCCAACTCCTCCGACCACGCGACAGCGATGCCGATTGCGAAGAACCAGAGGGGCAGACCGACGAGGGCCGAAGCCAGCCCGCCCGGCCACGCAATCGAACCGATGTCGATGAGCCCGAAAACGGCGCACACCACGACCACCAACCCCACCATGGCGCCGCTGATCGCGAGCCCGGCCACGAGGTCCCTCAACGCCCGGGTGTCCAGCCGGAGACCGAGAGACCCGAGCGAGCGCCGATCCACCCAGCGGCGCACGAGCCACACGGACAGAGTCGCGGCAGCCACCACGATCGCGCCCCGCAGCACCCACCACCTCACGGACCCGTGCTGAGCCCGACCGAGCAATCCGAACGTCACTGCGGTGGCGAGACGGGAGGTTGCCACGAAGACCAGGACGAAGACCAGCAGCCGCCACCCTGCTCGCAGTCGACCCTCGGCGAGGTTCATCAGCAAGGGTTGGACCTTGGACATCGTTGTCTCCCCCCAACTGTATCGGCCGAGCCCAACCGTTGCTACGATTGCTGCGCGCTTACACCGCCACGTGTCCGGCCGCCAGCAGCACCAGCGCCACGGCACCGATGACCGTGAGCATCACGCCGGCGACGCCAAGCCAGCGGCGCTGTGCCTGATCGAACGCGAGGATCGGTCGGATCACCGGAGTCAGCGCGCGCCGGAGCGGGCCCCACAGCCCGGCCAGCACGACCCACCAGACACCGAGCCCGAAAGAAACCAGGCCAATGCGGATCAGCGCCTCCCTCGTCGGTGCGTCGACCGTCGCCGGACCGAGCCCGACGGATGCGAACCATCCCTCCTCGTAGCCGACCTGCCCAATAGGGACGAAGGCTCCGGTGAGCACCACGACCAGGACCGGAACGACCACGATGAGAATGGGCACGAGCACCAGCCAGCGCCGCGGACCGAGCTGCTCACCACGCTCCTCGGCCAGCGAGACCGCCGCCCTCGCGAGGAGGAAGCCGGCCGCGAACAGCAGCAATGAGATCGGGCTCCCGGCAACCAGCAGGACGGCGCCGAGCACCGAGATGCCGAGGCACAGGTACGCCAGCCGCCAGTCCTCCCCAAGGTACAGCCGGGTCAAAGCCCGCCGCCATGCCGGGATCTCGTCTTCGCCCACCCACTGCGTCGGGCTACCAAGACGACGGAGCACATGCCCAAGCTCCTCGGCCGTGATCGCCTCTTCCCGATCGCCGAGCTCGGTCTCGATATGATCGCGGATGTCACCTTCCACCTCGTTGGCATCGACGCCGGATGTCCCGCTCAACAGCAGACGAACCTCCTGCAGGTAGCGGTCGAGGTGGTGCTGTGCTTCGAGCGTCAGGGTGGCGGTCATGATGTGGCTCCCTTCTGGAGGCTGCGGATGGCAGCGACGAGGTGCTCCCAGGTCGTGGTCATCCACTCGAGCTGTTCGTGACCCGCCGGGGTCAGCTCGTAGTACTTGCGGGCCGGACCATCGGGGGACTCCTCGATGGTCGTGCTGACGAAGCTCTCCCGCTTGAGCCGGTTGAGGAGGGGGTAGACGGTCCCCTCGCTGATCACCAGGCCGTCCAGAGCGCCCAGCGTCTTGACGATGTCGTACCCGTACAGCCTCCGATCGCGGAGGATGCTGAGAACGCAGAGCTCCAGCAGCCCCTTGCGGAGCTGCGTGGTCCAGTTGGCCGCGAAGTCGCTTCCCATACCGTCACTATAAGGCATAACATTGTACTTGTCAATACATGCTACTATGCCAAACACTCTATGAATGGTAACCTGTTGCGAACGTTGAGGATCATCTGAGAGTACATTCAGCGAACGTCAGCTACGATCAGCCCAGCTTCCCGCAAAGCCACGTCAAGCGGAGCACGGAAGGCATCGGCGGCTTTCGCGCAGCGGCTACTCTCTGCTGACCGCCGCCGGTTTGGTGTGGGTGCCGCGCTTCCGGCTCGGGAACAGGGGGCAGGCGGCGCCGAGGCACTCGCGGTTTTCCGCGATCTGGGTACAGACCAGTGCCTCGGCTGCCGGCAGCTGCACGCCCAGCGTTTCCTGAGACGATGCCGATGCCTCCTGGAGGGCAAGCCAGCAGTCGCGTTGGCAGCAGCGTGCCGCCTCGAGGGAGGCTATCCGTGCGAGAGCGCGGCCGACCACTTGCTGCACTGTCCGGCGCTGATCTCCCTGGTAAGGGTTGGCGCCCAGAATGGCGGAGAAGGCGGTTCCCACGCCGATGGCGGCTCCACAGGCCCCCATGAATGCACACGCTCCGCCAGCGATGGTCCGGCCGCGCATGATGGCGGTTTCGAGGTGCTGCTCCCCGATCTCCAGGCCGGCATTGCGAGCCGCGGTGACGATCACCGCCGGCACCAGCATGTGATGCTCGGGCCCGTGGATCGCCACCGACGGGTGCTCGCGGATACGGCACATGAGAGCCACCATGTCAGTCTCCCTCGAGGTGAGACAAATCGCGCGGATTGCCGCCACGGCATCTTCCGAGTGACACGCGTCGCAAACGAAGTGGCCGGCGGCGCACCGTGCGGACGCCGGCAGCTCACGCCCGCAGTAGTGACAGCGGACCGGCACCGTCACCTCGAGATACTCCAGTGCAGCCCCGCACACCATGCACCCCTCGTGGTCGGTGATCCTCGCAGGCGCCGGGTCAGCGGCCCTCTCCTCCGGGTCGACAAAGCAGCTGCAGCCGGCGCCCAGCTCCACGTTGGCGACGCCCCCCTCTTCGTCCAGCACGAATACCGGCTCAGCAGGAGCGGCCGGCGGCGCTGTCGCAACGGCTGGAACGCCACGGCGCAGGAGGCGGCCGTCGTCAGTGACCACGGCCGCAAAGGGGCCTCGGTAGACGAGCATCGCGTCGGCGGTGGCCGTCGGCTTCTCCGCCCGGTAAGTGACCGAGAAGAACCGGTGACCCGCAACCGTACGGTATGGGAAGCGCTTGAGTAGCGTAACGGCGGCGAAACCGCAGTCCTCGAGCAGCGCAAACAGCTCGCTCTGCAGCAGCGCGCCCCCCAGACACTCGCCGCGCAGCCGCTCGCTGGTGCGGATGGAGGCCGGCGGCTCCTCGTCAGTGACGACGTCGGCCACCACCAGGCGTCCTCCGGGCCTGAGCACGCGCATGATCTCCTGAAAGGTACGTCGCTTGTTCACCGACAAGTTGATTACACAGTTGGAGATCACCACGTCGGCCGAGCCGTCGGGACAGGGAACGGCCTCGAGAAGGCCGCGACGAGGCTCGAAGACATCAAAGCCGAGCTCGCGAGAGGCATGGGCTGCGGTCCGGCGAGCGAGCTCAAGCATCTCGTCAAGCATGTCGACGCCGATCACCCGCCCGGTCGGTCCTACCCTGCGGGCCGCGATAGCGCACTCCATGCCTGCTCCGCAACCGAGGTCGACCAGCCTTTCCCCCGGCGCCGGGTCTGCGTCGAGCACGGGGCTGCCGCAGCCGTAGGAGCGCGCCGTCGCCTCGGGGGCGACCTGCGCCGCATCCTGGCCGAAATCGACCGGGTTCGTGATGTCCGCCGCCGGCGCGCAGGCCGCCGCGGCGTAGAAGTCCTTTACCAGTGTCTGTCCGTCCTTACCCGGCAGCGACAGCACGCAGTTGGAGTGCGTGAAGGCAAAGCCGTGACTCGACTCGGAGCACGCCTCGAGGCGCTCACCCATGCGAGCGCGCAACGCGGCGCGGCCGGGTGTGAGATCGGGTCCGGCCGAGGTCGCGATCAGCCAGAGAGCGAGCTTCTCGGTCAGCTCAAGGTATGGGTCGTGGCCGGAGAACTGACCGCCGGCGAAGAAACTGTGGTCCACATCCCCGCCGCCGGTGAGGTACGTGAGGGGGGAGGTCGTGGCGGAGACACCCGCCACGGTTGTGCGCCGCAGCCTCTCAAGCACCGGGCTGTCGCGCCATACCTTCTCGAGCGGCGCCCCGGGAGGGCCACAGGCGACACGATCGTCGAGCACCATCGCGGCGGTCGGGTAGACGCGGTCGTCGGGACCGACGGCGAGAGACTCCCAGCCGGCGTTGGAGAGATCGTGACGGGTGCCGGGAAGGGAGAACACCTGCGAGGCGACGATGGCCACGTTGTCTATGGCAACGCCACAGCGGGCCCCGAGGGCGTGCGCCTCTCGCATTCCGGCGTAGAGGGCGGCGACCGGCGCTCGCGGGATGGCAAACCCACCGCCTCGCACGAAGTGCCAGAGGTAGTGGACCGAGGTGACCCCGAGGGAGTCGGCGACTCCTACGAGGTCGGGCATGTTGTGGGCGTTGCTGGCGTCCACGACCATTGCCAGCGCCACGGGGAAGCTCATCTCGACCAACCGGCGGGTGCGCTCCATCACGCGCTCATAGCAGCCACCGCCGCGCACCGCGTCGTGGTGGTCACGTGGGCAATCGAGGCTGACCTGGAAGTGCACACGCTCGCGGGGCATGGCCATGAGCTCGCTGGAGAGACGTGGCACAGCCAACGTGTTGGTGAGCACGACCACGTGCGCTTCCGGATCGATCAGGATCTCCCGGCACAGGGCAGAGAACCCGGGGTGGACAAGGGGTTCGCCGCCGGTGAGGTAGAAGATCCGGCAACCGAGGGCCCGCGCCTCGCAGACGATCTCGAGCAACCGCCGGGCCGGCAGCTCGAGACTGTCGTGGGGCGAGGAGGCAAACATGCAGTGACTACAAGAGAGGTTGCAGCGGTTGGAGACGTGCAGCCAACACTCGCCGAGCCGATCGAGGCTCAGCACGTCGGCGCGGCCGATCCGCGGCTTGGACGAGCGGGCCGGGAGCCGTGCCAGCACCCGCTGCACATCATCCCAGGCGACCTCCACGGCGCTTCCCCAGGCATCGCGGTAGCGCGCGGCCGCCTCTGGGGGCGTTACTCCCACCAGGAGGTCCCTCAATATCGAGTCGGCCCTGGGGTTGGGCACCAGCCAGTCCGGCGTGGCGGGGTCCACGTAGACTGGCGCGCCCTCGACCTCCAGCCGGCGCCAGCGCCCGAAAGCCGTCGAGGGGGAACGTCCGGGCTCAGGCGTTGCGGCAGCGAGGGAAGGCAACTCGGACACGGCACTCTCCTGAGCTCATACTACCAGGAGCCGTGACAGCCGGGCGGGGATGGCGGCACAAAAGAACGCCGCCTTGAAGGCGGCGAGGTAAAGGGTGGAGGAGAACATGGTCCGACAGATGAACCAACGTCATCGTCTCATGAAGGGTCGTCACGCTCCGTGACCGGTGTCACTCAGAGAGTCGTTCCAGAATGAGCAGGGTCGCATCGTCGTGCAGCGTCTCGCCGTCCGTGAAGGCGGCAACGTGCTCGAGAAGACCGTCGCAGGCGATCCCAGCCCCGACCGTTCCCACCTCCTCCAGCGCCACCTTCAAGCGCTCGATGCCAAGCTCTTCGCCCCCAGAGTTTTCGGCCTCGGTGATGCCGTCGGAGTACATCACGAGGAGATCACCCGGCTCGAGGCGACCTTCGGCGGGCTCGTACCTCGCGTCGGACAGGATTCCGAGCGGCAAGCCCGACACCGGTAACTCCTCGACGTCCCCGTTGCGCCGACGGATGAGCGACGGGCAGTGACCGGCGTGCAGGGCTCGGAATCGTCCATCTGCAGCTGCATTCACAAGCACCATGGTCGCGAACCGGTTGTCCTCGGTCGCCCCCAACAGGTACGAGTTGAGCTGCTCGGCAATCAGGTTCAGATCCGCGCCACTCGCGGCGAGGAGGCGGACGCCGGAGTGTATCCCCGCCGCCAGCATCCCGGCCCCGACGCCCTTGCCGGAGACATCGGCGACCACCGCCAGCAGGCTGGAGCCGCCGTCAATGACGTCGAACGAGTCCCCGCCGACCTGTCGCGTCGGACGGGACCCGCCCCGGATCCGGTACCCCGGGACCTCGGGGAACCTGGTCGGGTACAGGTGGGACTGGATGGCTGCCGCCACTTCCATCTCCTGCCGGAGACGAGCGCGCTCGATCGACTCCCGGGACAGACGCGCGTTCTCAAAGGCCACTGCAGTCTGGACGGCGAACTGCTCGACCAGACGGGCATCACTGTCCAGAAAAGGCTCGGTGCCGGCCCTCGCCTCCTTGTCGGCGACAACCAACAGCCCCAGCTGGCCGGCCTTGGCCACGAGCGGCACCGCAAGCACGGCGTCGGACTGCAGCCCGCCCTCCCACACGCCGTTCTCGAGAGGCTCCGGGAGTGCAGACTCGCCAAACAGCGCCACCGACCTCGCCCCCCCCGCCGTCTCGCCGAGAAAGAGCTGGGCGCTACGAACCCCGAGCAGCCCGACCACGTGAGCGATCACCTCCTCCGCAATCCTCGAGGGATCGAGGATGCCACCGATCCCCGCAGCGATTGAGCGAACGGCCTCCAACTCCCACAGGCGGAAACGAGCGTCGAATCGCGACTTGCGCAGCTCCTCGCGCAAATCCCATAGCCGGAGCGCGAGCCGGGCCGCCACGGCCAGACCCTCGCCGACGGGCCGGGAAGCGTGAAGAACGGCCATCCACTGGCTACCGTCGCCCCCGAGCTGGAGCTCATGCGTCCCCTGGTCGTCCGCCGCCCTGCCGGCCGCGGGCCGCCCGGGCGGCCAGACCGCAACCAGCTGGTCGCCGTTTGCGTACAGCTCGCCGCCGGCCGCACCGGTTGATTCCGACAGGATGCGGATGACCTCGCGGGGTAGCTCCGGGCTCAGATGACCGCAGAGGGCGAGGTCTGCCAGGCGCAGGAGCTCATCTGACTGCATTCATCCCCAGCCCGTCGAGCGCCGACCGACGATCTGGGAAGACCTGCGCATACTCAGCCAAACCCATGATCTCGAAGGTCTTGGAAATCGTCGGCGTGAGGTTGCAGAACGCCAGGCGGCCGCCCCCGTCAAGGAGCTTCTCCAGGATCTCGAGGAGGATCGAGACGCCGATGGAGTTGATGATGCGGGTCCCGTCGAGATCGATCAGGAGGTTGGAGCACCCCTTCTCGAATAGGCCTTCCACGGCATCAGCCACCGCCTGGCCACCCTCGTTGTTGATGTAGCCCGCGGCAGCCACGACACCCAGGCCCTGCTTGACTACCTCGCTGGACAGCTTGAGTTGCTCGTCGTTCATCCTGCGCCCCCACCATACTTGACCATGCGAATCGTGGTCAGCCCGGGCTGCGACTGCACCTTGACTTCGTCGACAAGCTCGCGAATCAGGGTCAAACCCCAGCCGCGCTTGCGAGTGCAGCCAAGCACCCGGGACGGGCTCCTGACCGGCACGGACTCGGGGTTGAACCCGCCACCGTGGTCCTCGACCTCGACTGCGAGATAAAGGCCCGCTGGTGACTCGCCACCGTCAAGACGCACCACGAACCCCTGGTTTCCGCCGTGCTCGATCGCGTTCAGGCAAGCCTCGATCGCCGCAACGGCCACGGCCTCAACCTCGGTCCTGGCCATGCCCAAATTGCGTCCCACGATCTCGACCGCCTTGGCCGCTACCAGCTCGACGTCCGGGATCAGCGGCAGGTGCAGCGCCACCTCCATGATCTCGCCTAGAACTCTATCAAAAACCGCGCCAACGTCCAGGCGATCCGGAAGTGATGCAATGGCACGACGACCTGAAGCTGCAATGTCGCCAAGGCCACGGCTGCAGCCGCGGCACCCGCGGAGATGAACGATACCCAGCGCAGCGTCAGCGTTCTCATCCAACAACCTCCGACGCTGTAATGAGCAAGGTCCGTACCAGAATTCAACGCGTTGGAGCGCCATCATATTGTTGCACAATACGACACCATGGCGCGGTCAGGTATGGCTCCTGATCGTAACTCCTGGAACTCAAGGAGATTTGTCTATGTCGCTATTTGCATCGTCTGGTGCAAACCGCCTCAGCTTGCGATAAAGCGTGCTCCGGTCGATGCCGAGGATGCGTGCCGCTGCCATCCGGTTCCCCTCCACCGCCTGGAGAACCCGGGCAATGTGACGCTGCTCAACCTCCTCCAGGCTTTCGGTCGAGCCGCTTGGCCCCCCCGCCACAGCCCACGCCGGCAGCGCCAGCTCGGCCTCCCCGATGACGTCGCCCGGCGCGAGTACCACTGCGGCCTGGATGAGGTTCTCCAGCTCGCGGACGTTGCCCGGGAATCGGTAGGCCATGAGCGCTGCCATGGCCGCCGGTGACAGCCTGAGGCCCGTCTTGCCGAAACGTTCTCCGTACAGGTGAAGGAAGTGGTGTGCCAGTAACGGAATGTCAGTCTTCCGTTCACGCAGTGGAGTGAGCTCGACCACCACCACCCGGAGTCTGTAGTAGAGGTCGCGACGGAACTCGCCACGCTCGACCATGTCCTCGAGATCTCGGTGGGTCGCGGTCACCAGGCGCAGATCGACAGGGATCCGCTCCCGGCCGCCGAGACGCTCGAGCTCGCGTTCCTGAACGACCCGCAGCAGCTTCGCTTGAAGTGCCAGGGAGAGATCTCCCACCTCGTCGAGGAACAGCGTCCCTCCAGCCGCCAGCTCGATCTTCCCCAGCCTCCGGCTGACGCCGGTGGCCACACCTTCCTCGATACCAAACAGCTCCGCCTCGAGCAGCGACTCCGGGAGGGCCGCGCAGTTGAGCGGCACGAACGGAAGCTCCGCGCGCTCCGAGAAGCTGTGGATCAGGCGCGCCACCCGTTCCTTGCCGACACCGGACTCGCCCCGTAACATGACGTTGGCGCCGGTGGGTGCGACCCGACGAACCAGGTCCAGCATCTCCCGCACCGGACGAGACTCGCCGACGAAGCCCTCCCGCTGCGCCACGTCCCGCAGCGCCCGATTCTCATCGGCCAGCCGTTGACGGTCACGTTCGATCGCGGCCACGGTTCGCGACGTCCACACCGCAGCCGCACCCATGGTGGCGAGCGAGAGAAGGAAACGCATATCACCTTCATCAAAGGGGATCTGTCCCCAGCGCGCCTCCTTGTCGCCGAGAATCACGAGACCAATGAGGTCGCGTTGCCAGAGCATGGGAGCACCGATGATCTCGCTTGGCGCTCCGTCACGCGCCGGAGCAACGCGGACCGCACCGCCGGCGGCGAGCCGCTCCATCTCCTCGCTGACCAGCTGGCGGGCCGCGTCGAGGCTGGCCGTCATTGCCACCGCCCGCGCGACCCCTTCACGTCCGCCCGAGTGCTGCGTCACCACCAGCCCGGTACGGGCATCGAGGGTTCCGACAGCTCGCTGCAGGAGCTCCTCGACAACCTGTTCCTCGGGCCGCACGCCGCCGATAGACAGCGACAGATCGACGAGAGTTTCGAGCTGCAGCTCGCGCCAGTTGCGGTCGAAGGTGCTCATGAACGGCGATCCCGGACTAGTGTACACGGGTGGCTGCCACCACTCGAGATTGCCCGGATCATTCCTCACGATCCACTGGGCCTGACGACATGCCAGCCACCGGCAAGATCTTCGCGTCTCACCGGCCCCTTCACGATCGCTCTTGAGCAATACGGGTCAGCCCGCCGGCACCGCCTGCTGGGGACCGCTCCAGGTCTCCATGTGCCAGCTGATCGCGCGCACCAGTGAGTCGAGCGGCTGCGGCCAGTCCGGCACAATCAGGAGGGAGGGCACCGACGGCGCCGTCGCAGCATACCCCAGCAGCACCACAGTGACGTGCGGAGCCACCTCTTCTACCCAGTCGACATCCGCACCGCCCGGCGCCAGCAGCAAATCGTAGTCGCCTCCGATCAGCTCCATCCGAGCCGCACCCGGCGATGCGACGGCCAGAGCCTGGATCCCGTAGCTGCCCCTCAGACCGTCGGCCAAAGCGTCAGCCTCGCTCACCGATTCGGCCAGAACCAGTGCCGTGACACTGCTATGGGGCATGGTGGGCTCGCGATCGGGCATCGTCACCTCCGCACAGGCACAAGGCAAGATCGATGCCATCGTCTGGCCCGCGCTGGCAGACGAGCGGGGGCCGGTGTCGTTCCATCCTGGATCAGGGTGTCTCAGATTGGGAAGCCGACCCCGGTTCTTCTGCTCGCGACTTGCTGTGCCCGCCTGGCTTCCAGCCCGAACCATGCACCGGCAATCTACGGCGACCGCCGGCGAGCGGACATCGCCAGAGCCCGCGTATCTCGAGGCGCAGCCGCGCGCAGATGAGAAGTAAGGGCTAGGAGCCTGTAGTTCATAGGCGGATGGTGGATTTCGGAGCGTCGCGAGTGGCCTGTCGAGGCGCATTTGAGGAGCAGTACTCCCAGTACGGTCCGAGAATATAGCGAAGACGGGACCTCGCGCCGCCCGAATAGCGCCGTTCGCTCTATGTGCTACAGGCTCCTAGCTCAGCCGACGGGCCGGGAACCAAAGGGTCAGGAGCAGCAGCACGACACCCGACACCGCCATGCCAAAGAACACCGGGTCCAGCGGAGTAGCGACGTGAGCAACGGCCAAGCCGACCGTCGTGCCGCCCCCGCCGACAATGCTCCAGAAGGCCGCCCTCCCGCTCACACGACGCCAGAACAGGGCGCCAAGGGTCGGAAAAAACAGGCCAGCCACCATGAACGAGTAGGCGAGGAGAATGGAGTCAATCACGCGGGGCACGTAGAGCGCAAACGCGACGGATCCGAAGCCCACCACCGCCGTCAAGACCCGGGAAAGTCGCAGCATGGAGCTCTCCGACGCCGCAGGCGCAACGTGACGACCGACGATGTCGTCCACGAGGTTGCCGACGCTGGCCAGCAGGCATGAGTCCGCCGTGGACATGATGGCAGCGAAGTAGGCCGCCAGGACTAGCCCGGTGGCACCCACGGGGAGTACGTCCCGGATCAGCAGCGGCAGTCCCATCTCGGGATCCACGTTCGGGTACAGGACCCGCGCGAACATGCCGAGGATCGCTCCCATGAACGCCATTCCCGGATACTCCAGCAGCCCTGCGACAAACCAGGCGCGACGAGCAGTGGCGACGTCCCGCGAAGCGTGTATCCGCTGGTAGAGCGTCATCGCTACGAACCAGATCGGGACGATCGTGACCATCCAGGTCACGAACTGGAGCGCACTTACGTTGCCGAGAGAAAAGAACTTCGGCGGCAGAGCACTCCTCAGGCCGGACCAGCCCCCAACCTCGTAAAAACCCAGCGGCAGGCCGAGGCCGAGCAAGCCGATGAAGAGAATGCCCCACTGCGCTGTGTCGGTGTAGACGACTGCCTCAAGACCGCCGAGCGCGGTGTAACCAACGATGACAACCGACATGACGACCACCGCTGTCGTCAGGTTGAACTGGAAGGCCGCCGAGGCCAGCTTGCCACCTGCCAAGAGCTGCGAACCGGTGAAGCCGGCATAGCCGATCGCGGACACGACAGCCGCCACCAGCCGCGTCGGCTCGCCGAACCGGTGAGCCAGGAAGTCCGGGAACGATCGATGCCGGTGCACTGCTCCTAGTGACTTGACCCTTGGCACCAGCACCACTGCCGATACCCAGGCGCCGACAAGACCCGAAAAGAGCAGCCACGAGGCGGAAATCCCCATGACGAAGCCGAGGCCTCCCAGGCCAATCGAGAACCCTCCACCGACATCGGTTGCAACCACGGACAGGCCGATATGCCGAGCGCTCATGGACCGCCCGCCGACGAAGTACTCGTCCAGGCTCGTTTGGCGGCGCTGGAAATACATACCGATCCCCAGCATGCTGAGGAAGTAGGCACCGAGAATCAGATAGTCGGCTACGTGCACGCGACAATCTCTCTGGTCAGTTGTCGGGCTTGAGCACCATCGAGAGGTCACGCCCCTGCAGGTTGTCGGGCGGTGCGCTCGCTATCTGTGCTACGTCGCCGAGGCGCTCGGACGCCCTTTCCAGGAGCTCGTAGCCGTTCTCCGGGCGCCTCAGCTCACGCCTGCGGAACATCACGGTGAGCTTGACGTGGAAGCCGGTACGGAGAAACCCCTCCGCCCGCCTGACCTTGGTGGAGAAGTCATGGTCGCTGATGTTGGGCCGGAACTTGACCTCCTTGGTCTCGATCCGGTGCTGGTGGCGCTTCGCCTCCTTTGCCTTCTTGTCGCGCTCGAAGAGAAACCGGTGGTAGTCCATGATCTTGCACACCGGCGGCAGTGCAGCCGGCGCGACCTCGACGAGATCGAGCCCTTTCTCGCCGGCAATGGCCCTCGCCTCGTCCACCGGGATCACTCCCACCTGCTCGCCATCGGAGTCAACCACCCGCACCGGGGAGATGCGGATCATCTCGTTCAGGCGATGCTCGGGACGTGGCGGCGGCTCGCGAAAGAAACGTTTCCTGCCTCGGATAGGCTGCCTCCCTTCGGTTCGGTGGGGTCGTGCTCAGCCGCGAGCGTGGTCGGTACCGCGCTGAACGTCTCGACGTCAGGCTCGTCCGCACCCCTAAGCATTGTACTCAAACTATTATTTCTTTTTCGATCCGTCAAATCGCTCTCAGAGAATCGGGGACGAACCATAGGAACTCGAGTAGAATGGCGCGGGAGGCGACCCGAATGTCATCGATGAAGGCTTCGGAGAGGCCAAACCCAGAACCACGGATCACGAGAGAGGTCCTCGCCTCTCTGCGGCGCATCATCCGCGCGATCGACCTCCACTCGCGCTCGCTCGTCCAACGGTACGGGCTCACCGGACCGCAACTGGTGGTCCTCAAGGAGCTGACCGAGAGATCCCCGCGCACCGTTGGTGAGCTCGCGCGTGCAGTCAACCTCAGCCAGGCGACTCTTACAGGGATCCTCGACCGCCTCGATCGCAAGGGCATGGTGTCACGGGTTCGGAGCACCGCGGACAGGCGAAAGGTCTTCGTCTCAAACACCGAAACGGCGGCAGAGGTGGTCGCCGGCGCGCCACCCCTGCTGCAGGAGGGCTTCACCCGTGCTTTCAGAGAGCTTCCCGACTGGGAGCAAACCCAGATCCTGTCGTCGCTACAGCGGATTGTCGCCTTGATGGAGGCGGGGGATGTGGAGGCCGGGCCGATCCTCTCAACAGGACCACTCGACGCCAGCTCGGAAAGGACCGAGGCATTTCTGAGACCATCGGACCACGGCGTCCAAGAACTGTAGAGACGGCACCCCTCACCGCTGATCCTTGTTCAGAGGTGTTGCGTGTGATAATCTTCTGTATGCAATGCAATTGATGCTCGCGTCCTTGCCACCTTCCCTATCCCTCTCTCAGCGTGGTTTCACCGCCCCCGGCGAGGCGCCGTAACCGCCCTGAGTGCCCGAAAGGACCAGATCCGATGACGACTCCGGCAACCGAGCGTTCGGCGTCCCGTGCGCAGCCTGGGTACAAGGAGCGCTCCATCTGGCGCGACGTCCCGTTGGAGCAGTGGCGCGACTGGCATTGGCAGATGCAACACCGCATCACGTCGGCCGAGGAGCTGGCCCGCATCTTGCCGATGACACCACGCGAGCAGCGGACGATTGAGCGCGCTCTCGATCGCTTCCGCTTCGCGGTGCCGCCCTACTACGCGTCGCTGATCGATCCGGAGAACCCGGAGTGTCCGATCCGTCTTCAGGCCGTCCCGGGCGAGGGGGAGCTGACGCTGAGTGACTTCGACATCGAGGACCCCCTCAACGAGGAAGGCGACTCGGTCGCCCCGGGCATGACTCACCGCTACCCCGATCGCGTGCTGTGGGTGGTCGTGCACGAATGTGCGATGCTGTGCCGGCACTGCACTCGCAAGCGCAAGGTCGGCGAACGGCCGGCGGCGATCACCGACACGCAGTTGGACGCTGGGATTGCCTACCTCAACGAGCATACGGAGATTAGGGACGTACTGCTCTCCGGCGGCGACCCGTTCCTGCTTTCCGACGACCGCATCGAACACATCCTGCAACGGCTTCGCCGGGAAGCGCCATCGGTCGAGATCATCCGTTTCGGGTCGCGGCTGCCGGTCACCATGCCCCAGCGCATCACGCCGAGCCTGGTGGAAACGCTGCGGCGCTACCACCCGATCTATGTCAACACTCACTTCAACGTGCCCAAGGAGTTCACCGCCGAGTCCAAGGAGGCCGTGGCCTTGCTTGCTGATGCCGGGATCCCGCTCGGAAACCAGACTGTGCTGCTGCGAGGGGTCAACGACTGTTGGGCCTTGATGCGCAAGCTGATGCATAGGCTCACAGCCAACCGCATCAGGCCGTACTACATCTATCAGTGCGACCTCGCCGAAGGCCTCATGCACTTCCGGACCACCGTCTCCAAGGGCATCGAGATCATGGAGCATCTACGCGGCCACATCTCCGGCATTGCCGTCCCCACCTTCGTCGTCGACGCTCCCGGCGGTGGCGGCAAGATCCCGGTGCATCCCAACTACGTAGTTTCGCAGCATGAGCACAAGGTGATCCTCCGGAACTTCGAGGGCCGGATCGTCGCCTATGAGGAGCCCCGGGACTACACCGGGATGTGCACCGAAGGACGCCCGTGCGCTCACTGCCGAGATGTGCTCCGCGAGGGAGTTGAGACGGTAGGCGTGGCCGGGCTGTTCGACGACGATCCGGAGAACATCGCGCTCGTCCCATCGGGGCTCTCTGTGGAAGATGAGACGGATGAGGCAGAGACAACTACAGGGAAAAGCGCATGACTGCAACCGCATCCACCGCTGGTAACGGAATCGATGCTCGGGTGCGAGTTGCCGGAGACGGCTATCGTGCTGAGGTCGTCGTCAGCGAGTTCAACCGCAGGATTCACATCCTCGAGTACGACGGGCCCGACCTCGCGGCCATGATCGAAGATCTCTCAGACAGGGCTCGGGATCTTGAGCTCGGCAAGATCTTCGTCAAGGCACCGCCGGGCGATCGCCAGGCTCTCGAGAACGCCGGCATGCACGCAGAGGCCACCATCTCGGGGTACTTCAGTGGGCAACCCGCTGTCGTCATGTCGAGGTTTCTCCGCGAGGATCGTCGCAGGCGTGCCGCCGCCGAAGAGCAGCAGTCAATACTCTTGAAGATCCGCTCCCGTCCGGCGGATCCATCAGTGGCTCCGCTGCCCCAAGGTCATACGATGCGGGTTGCCCGGCCGGGCGACGCCAACGAGCTCGCCATGCTCTACGACCTAGTGTTCAAGAGCTACCCGTTCCCGATCACCGAGCCCGGCTACCTGGTCGAGACGATGCAGGCCAGTGTCGTCTACAGAGTCGTTCGGGACGACCGGGGAACGCTGATCGCCGCTGCCTCCGCGGAGATGGTTCGCAAACACCACAATGCCGAAATGACCGACTTTGCCACGCTACCGGACCGGCGCGGTCTGGGGCTGGCCCAGCACACCCTCGCGGCTCTCGAGGAGGACATGAAGGAGCGCGATATCCTGAACCTCTACACGATTGCCCGGGCCCGGTCGGCCGGAATGAACCGTGTCTTCTACAACCGTGGCTACGACTGGACCGGAACCTTGGTCAAGAACTGCCACATCGCCGGCCGCCTGGAAGACATGCACGTCTGGTGTAAGAAACTGGGCTGACCGTACCTCCTAGATGACCGCGAGACGGTGGGGCCGTCGGAGCGTAGCGATCAGCGACACTCATCTGTCGGAGGTGGCCGCGTGCAGGCACAGGAAACACAGCTAACGGTTGAGTTTTCCCCTTCGAAAGAGAAGCTCCAGGTTTCCCTGGTGGAGCTCGAGAGATGCGCGGTCGAGTTTCTCGAGCTGTACGGAGCAGAGCCCGTGGTCGACACGGACTTCCGTGCCCTCGTCGGTGAGGGGGACGGCGAGACCAAGCTCTCGAGGCTGATGGCGGCTGCCGGCCACGAGGGCGACTCCCGAGGGTTCTTCGAAGAGGTGCTGGCGCAGCTATCGCTCGCCAACGGACGGGTGGCCGCGAACGTCATGGTGGGTGGCATCACAATCCCGTACGCTCTTCTTCTCGCGATCCTGGAAACACTGATCCCCGGGGAGGCCATCATCGATGTTAAGACCATCGCCCGCCTCGAGAAGCTCACCAACCGGACGATCCCCGAGAATGAGCGCGGCGTCCTCAGGGAGGTGCTCGCACTCTACCCCGCTCGGTTCTCGACCCACACCATCCGCCAGATGCGGCTCTCGCCGACGGTCGCCTACCAGTACGAGCCTTTCTCGGACGAGCTCGACCACGAGGGTCTCGTCCACACCTGGGTCGGTCAGTTCCACCGCGGGGTCATCGAGCAGATGTACCGCAACCGGGTGATCTTCATCCTCAACATGACCTGTCCCGTCTTTTGCCGGTTCTGCTTCCGCAAACACAAGGAGTGCAGGACCCAGAGGCCGCCGACCCAGAAGCACGTCGACCAGGGAGTGGCGTACATCAAGAGCTGCCCCGAGATCAAGGAAGTCGTGCTGACTGGGGGCGACCCCTTCATGAACCGGCCGACCCTGACCGAAGCCATCGACGGCCTCGGCAAGGTGCCCCACGTCGAAACGTTACGGGTAGCCACCCGAGCCCTTTCCTACCATCCGGCCCTGTTCACCGCCCGTGACGGCTTCTGGCTTGACTATCTGAAGCGGAAGCAGCTCGAGTTGCTCCAGAAAAACAGGAAGATCGAGATCGCCACCCACTTCATTCACCCCGACGAGGTAACCGTCAAGAGCCTGGAGGTGATCTCCGAGCTGGTCGGGAACGGTATCGCCGTCTACGTGCAGACCCCCTATCTCGGCGGCTGCAACGACTCGGGGAAGGTGCTCGCCGAGCTCTACCGCCGCCTCCGGGGAGCCGGCGCCGAGATGCACTACATCTTCATGCCGTGCAGCCCCATCCAGGGCAACCGCAAGTATGCATCCACTCTCTCCTCCGGGCTGCAGGCCGCCCGCGTGCTGAGGGCGACACTGTCTGACCGCGCGGTGCCACACCTGTGTACCGCCACTCCCATCGGCAAGATCGACTGGGGAACCAGCGGTTGGGCGGTCGAGGTCGACGGGGAAGACGAGCGCTTCGTATGGCTGCGCACGCCGTACTCTCTCGACTACTTCGAGGCGTTCGCCCCCATCCTCGATCTGTCACGTATCGCGCGGCCCAACCGGGAAGGTACCCTCGATGCCAGGCTGATGGTCAAGGCCGGTGACGACGGCCTGCTGCTGGGACCACGCGAAGCGCGAAGCTGGGCACGCCCGCTGGCCGAAACCGCCGTCCTGCCCGAGCACAGACGTGAGGAGAAGCTGAACGAGCTCCGACAGAGTTTCCGTAGTGACCCTGCGCCGGGACCCTCAATCGTCTCCACCGGCCAGGCTTCACTGTCCCGTCCACACATGACCCGCGTCGAGCTTGACTGCGATGCGGCGGAGGACGAGATCGCACACTCCCTCGAGTACATCGCCGCCGACACCCGCATCACCGATATCGTCATCTTCTCTCAGAGGGACGTGGTCCACAGCCTGTACCGTGCGGGGGCCATTATCGAGCGCCTGCAGCCGCTGCCCCACGTGAACGCCGTACGGCTGCGAAGCCAGGCCGCCGGTTTCGAGCCGGAGGCGTTCTCGGACGGGATGATCCGCCGGATTACCTCGCTGAACAGGCTGTCGAGCGTGAATCCGACACGCATCGAGGTCGAGACCCTGCTCCTCCATCCGACCGAGGTCAAGCCGGACCACATGAGGCTCGTCAAGTCGCTCCGCAGGCGTGGGGTCGCCGTCCACGCCAGTATCCCTCTGCTTTTCTCCATCAACGATGGCTGCGAAGAGATCGCGGAGATCACGGCGCTCTGCCGTCGCCTCGGCATCGAGGTCCACCACCTATACCTGGCCGGAATGTCGGCTCAGAGACGCTGGAACGGCAACCACCCGATCCACCTGTCTCGGGTGCTGGACATCGCCAGCCACCTGAGGCGGACCGGCAGCGGCCGCGAGCTGCCCCGGTACATCATCAGCACCGAGCTCGGCGAGGTTGACTTCGGCCTCACTGCCGAGGTCGTGGACAGCAGTCGCCGCGGCCGCACCCGGCTGCGCCTCACGGCATACACTCTCGACGACTACAGGGCTCTGGACCCTGACTTCAGGGTTCCCGAAGGCGTCGAGGTCGACGACGAGGGGCACCCGATCGTGACCGTTTTCGGCCTGACGGCCTAGCGATTCGCTGCGCGAATCGCTCCGAGTCCCTTCGGCCCCGACGCGATACGAAAACGGCCGCCCAAAGGGCGGCTCCCATGACCATGAGTGGCGAAGCCGATCAGCCCCGCCTCCACGTCGGGGGGCTCGAACGTCGCGAGAGGCAGCGGCCAGTGGCCGTAGCCGGGGGGGTCGCAGGCCCAAAGGGCCGGAGAGGGCGGGGAGCGGCGTACGGCCACCCGCTGGCTCCGCGGCGTCCGAGTCCCTTCGGCCCCGACGCGATACGAAAACGGCCGCCCAAAGGGCGGCTGTATGAGTAGAGTGGCGGGGCCGAAGGGACTCGAACCCTCGACCTCCGGCGTGACAGGCCGGCGTTCTAACCAGCTGAACTACGACCCCGCATCGGACGCGGCAGGTGGTGGGAGGTGGGGGATTTGAACCCACGACCCCCTGCGTGTAAGGCAGGTGCTCTGCCGCTGAGCTAACCTCCCAAACGGAACCACCGCTGGGAGCGTCATCCTAGTTGCTGGTATAGACCTTGTCAAGCCCTGCAGAACGCTCCCATAATGGTGTTGAAAGCACGCCGCAACGAGGAGGTTTGCCATGCAGAACCCACTGCCAACACGGATCCTGGTCCCTGTCGACGTGGGGAACTTCAGTCGCCGGCCGTTTGACCTCGCGGTGCAGCTGGCCAGGCTCAACGGCGCCGAGCTGATCCTCCTCGCGGTTGTCGAGGACACCTTCCCGTACCCCGACATCTTCTCCTTCCACTCGCCAAACGAAGACTACTACCGGTCGATTCGTAGCCGCGCCTTGACGACCCTACAGGAAGTTGTCGACGAGGCTCCGTCGGGTCTCAAGATCGAGATCATGGTGTCGCGCGGGCGTCCCGCCCACGTCATCGTCGAGGTCGCTAAAGAGGAGCATGCGGAGCTGATCATCATGAAAACCCACGGAACGCGCGGCCTCGAGCATGCGATCCTCGGCAGTGTCACCGACAAGGTTCTCCGCATGGCGCCGTGCCCCGTGCTGGTCATCCCCATGCGTCGGAAGGGGGTCGAGCGCTGACCTGCGGGTGAGTCCGTATAATGCACTCGCGACCCGCTGCAGCGGCAACACCCCGGCGATCGATCAGTGAATCCCCTCCGAACAGCTTGGCAACACCGCAGCAATCGACTAACCTTGCACCATGAATGATCCGCAGTCGATCTGGCGGCTTGGGCGTTGGATCGCCGCCCGCAGAAGCGGGGAGGTGCGCCTGGGCTGGGATGGCGGCGAGCTGACGCTCCTCATCAGCCTTGGCAAGGCCATCGGCATTGAGGGGCCCGATTCCGCCACCATCGCGCGGCGGCTCGGCTGCAGGCCGGTGGGTCTCTCCGACCTCCTCTTGGAGGCAAGGGCCGTTGCACGGCAGGCAGGCCGAAGTGAGACGGAAGCGGTGGCGATCGTCAAGGCCATTCTCGAGCAGGCGGTGCACTCCTGGCTGCTCGATCCCGGCCGTACCCTGGAAGCTGCCGAGCACGAGGTCGAGGACGAGGACGGGGAAAGGCCGACGATCTCCCTCTCTCATGCCATCGTCGAGGCCGTTCTTGCGGATGAAGGGGATGAGATCACAGCCGCCATCCTCCCGGACCTCAACGTCTTGCTCCGCCGTACCGCTGGCTTCCTGGAGTCGTACGCGGCGCTGCAGCTTGCAGAAGAAGCCGACCTCGTCGTGGCCAAGATCACCGGCCAACGCACGGCCCAGGAGATCGCTGGCCGTTCACCTCACGACCCGTCGGAGGTGGCGCGTCTGATGGCGGCCCTGTCAGCGGCCGGCCTGCTCGAGGCGGTGCCTGTGGCAGCGGTCTCGGAGCCCGTGGTCTCGGTGGCACCGGTGCCCCCGGAGGACGAAGAACGGCCTGGCGGCAGGCGCAGGACATGGTTCATTGGCGCCGCGGTCGCGATCCTCGTGATTGCCATCGCGACCGTTGCCTTGCTGCTCACTCACAACAGCCGGCAGGCGGCAGCGCAGGGCCACTGGGGAGTCGTCGTAGACTCGGGTTGCGATCCCCAGGACCTCCAGAGAATCCTGAGGAAGGCCGGCCAGCACCCAGAGGATCTCACCGCACAAAGGAGCGACCTCAAAGGCGGCGTGCCGTGCTGGCAACTACTATGGGGGGACTACGACTCGGCTGACGCCGCTCGGAACGCAGTCGGCTCGGTGCCCAAGGCGTTGGTCGAGGAAGGCGTAACACCGTCGGTTGTCGAGCTGACCCGGCACGGCGGCTCGGAGTCCGGGAAGGACCAGGGTGGCTAGAAACATGGACCGCGACGCCCGCCTCGACCTCCGGCGCTCGCGCCCGCTACCCGACTACATGGCTCGGGTCGCACGCAGCCAGTCCACGGGGATCATCACTGCTCTTAGCGGCGAGACCCTGCGCGAGCTCCTGTTCGTCAACGGAGAGCTGCGCGCCGCCCGCTCCAACCACGAAGAGGAGAAGCTTGGCTCCTGGCTCGTCCTCCGCGGTCTGATCTCGGAAAACGACAAGGCGCTCACTCTGCTCTCCCAGGGTGGAGGCGAGGCTCCCCCTCTCGGGCACCTGCTGGTAACCCGCGGCTGTCTCGATCAGTCGAAACTGGAGCAGGAGCTGGAGGAGCTCGCGGTTACGATCCTCCGTCGCGCGGCCGCAGCACCGCGGACGTTCTGCGAGTTTGTGGAGGGACGAGCCGAGGGACAGCCCGACACGCTTCCGAACCTCACCACCATGCAGCTGATCCTCCTCGCCGCACGCGCATTCACGGACATCGACGTCATGCGGGCTGCCCTCAAGCCAATGTCCCAGGTCGCCTGGCCCAGCACCACTCTCGACACCCTGCTGACCGATCTCGAGCTGACCCCGAGCGAGGCGTTCTTTCTCAGCCGTCTCGGCGGGACTCGCCGACTCTCCGAGCTCATCGCAGTCTCCCCGCTCGCCGAGGACGAGGCCATCACCACGCTTTACGCCCTGAAGACCGCCGGAGTGCTCTCCGTCGGCACGTCGCCAGATCTGACACCGATTCCTCTCCCGGACGTCAGTTCCCGGCGAACGACCTCGGGCGAGCGCCTCGCCGTCGTCGACGAGTCCCTTCTCAGCTCCAACCAGATGGCGGAGCGCGAGCGTGTCCAGGCCCTTGCGGAAGACAGCCCTCGGATGGACCACTACCGGGCCCTGGATCTCCAACGGTCGGCGCGGCTCGAGGAAATCGAGACTGCATGGAATCGCGTCCAGCGGGAGTTCTCCCCAGACCGGTCGCTCGAGATGCACCTCCGCGACCTCAAGCCGCAGCTGACCACCGTTCTCAACCGCGCCGCCGAGGCCCACGAGGTGCTCGCCGCCGCTGCTTCGCGGCATCGTTACGACAAGGTGCTGCGGTCCATCGAGGAGCAGCAGTTGACCCAGCTCGAGGAGAGCAAGAAGCGCCGCTCGGCGAGCCAGGCGGCCCGCTCGACCCTCGTCGAGGCCAACTTCAAGCGCGCCGACGAGCTCATCAAGGATGGTGAGGTCTACCTCGCGATCCAGCTCCTCGAGCAGGCATGCGATCTCGACCCGCGCCCGCCCGAGCTGCTCAAGCTCGCCCGCCTCCTCATGCGCAACCCACTGTGGGGCCAACGTGCTCTGCTCTGTCTTCGCAAGGCTATCGACTCCGACCAGAGCTTCGTCGATGCCTGGCTCGAGCTCGCCGAGTTCTGGCGCCGCCGCAACAACCCGGAGCGGCAGCGCAAGGCCCTCGAAAGGGCCCTCGCGACTGAGCCCGAGCACCCGCGCGCGACTCAGATGTACCAGCAGCTGATGGGCCGGCGCGAGCTCGAGCGGCTGCTCCGCCGCGCCCGCGGTGAGCAGCGATGACCAGTCCGGAGGCGGGGTGCCGGTTCTGATTGACGGCAACAACCTCATGCACAGGCTCCGGGCCAGTAACCGGACCCGGGCCGAAGTGCGCCGACAAACTCTCGAGCTGGTACGGCGCGAGAAGATGTCGGTGACTGTGGTCTTCGACGGCCCCGCTCCGGACGGCGTGCCGACAAGTGAGCATCTTGGCCGTGTCACGATCGTCTACAGCGGCGCGACAGAGGCGGACGACGTCATCATCCGCTCTCTGCCGGCCGGTACGGCCTCGAGGAACTGGGTCGTGGTCACCGAGGACCGAGGCCTCGCCGACCGCGCCCGACGCTGCGGCGCCCGGGTGCGTCGCGTCGCTGACTGGCTGGAGAAGCTCGGCCCAGCCGTTTCATCCCGCCACCCAGATGACGCCTTGCTGTCTGCAGACGAGATCGCGGACTGGGAAGCCTACTTCTCACGAGAGTCCTGAGGGCTCCCAGAGGCCAGGTCCCAAGCCAGTGGTACACTCCCCGCGTCCGGAGGGCGGAAGGAGTCAAGGAGGATCTCCGATGAGTGATTTCAGGAAGGTGCTCGACGAGCTCGGCATCAGGGAGAGTAACCCCGGCGCCTGCACCGGGAAGTGGATCTCGGCGCCCGGCGGCCGTGAGCTCGCCTCGATCAACCCTGCGGACGGCACTCCTCTCGCCACCGTGGTGCAGGCCGACGAAGCCGCCTACGAGAGCGTCATCACCGCAGCGCAAGGTGCTTTCTCATCCTGGCGGATGATGCCGGCTCCAGCGCGAGGCCTGATCGTGCGGGAGCTTGGGGACGCCCTCCGATTGCGCAAGGAGGCGCTCGGACGGCTCGTGTCCCTGGAAATGGGGAAGATCCTCTCCGAGGGTCTCGGCGAGGTGCAGGAGATGATCGACATGTGCGACCTCGCCGTCGGCATGTCGCGGCAGCTCTCTGGTCTCACCATGCACTCGGAACGGGCCCGCCATCGCATGTACGAACAGTGGCATCCACTCGGCACCGTCGGCATCATCTCCGCCTTCAACTTCCCGGTCGCGGTCTGGGCGTGGAACGCAGCCGTCGCCGCGGTTTGTGGCGACACCATGATCTGGAAGCCTTCATCCTCGACGCCGCTGACCGCGATCGCGGTCCAGAACATCGTCAACCCGATCATGGAGCGCCACGGCCTCGAGGGGATCTTCAACCTCACCATTGGCTCCGGGTCGGTGGTCGGCGAGAGGATGATCAACGACCGCCGAGTGCCGCTGGTGTCCTTCACCGGCTCCTGTGACATGGGGCGCCACGTCAGCGAGGCAGTGGCGCGTCGGTTCGGCCGCTCGATTCTCGAGCTTGGCGGCAACAACGGGGTGATCGTTACCGACGACGCGGACCAGGACCTCGCCCTGCGCGCAATCCTGTTCGCCGCAGTCGGCACCGCCGGTCAGCGCTGCACTTCACTGCGACGCCTCTTCCTGCAGAAGGGCATCGCCCCTGCAATGACGCAGCGCCTCGTGAGTGCGTACGGCAGCATCCCGATCGGTGACCCTCTCGACAGGGGAACGCTGATGGGGCCCCTGGTCAACGAGGCCGCCGTCCATGCCTACCTCGCAGCCATCGACACCATCCGCGAGCAGGGGGGCGAGGTTCTCTGTGGCGGCCATCGACTTGACCGTCCTGGCTTCTACGTTGAGCCAACCCTGGTCAGGGCACACCCAGGAATGGAGATCACGCGCGAGGAGACCTTCGCTCCGATCCTGTACGTGCTCGAGTTCGACGAGCTCGACCAGGCCATCGCCCTCCACAACTCGGTGGACCAGGGGCTTTCATCGGCCATCTTCACCTCCAACCTGTACTCGGCCGAGCGTTTCCTCTCTCATGAGGGCTCGGACTGCGGCATCGCCAACGTCAACATCGGGACCTCGGGAGCTGAGATCGGCGGTGCCTTCGGAGGGGAGAAGGACACCGGCGGCGGTCGCGAGGCGGGATCCGACGCCTGGAAGGCCTACATGCGCCGCCAGACCTGCACCATCAACTGGAGCCGAGAGCTGCCGCTCGCCCAGGGCGTGACGTTCGACGTGGAGGGGTAAGCCGGATGGAAGGCCGGGTTCTGATCGTCGACGACGAGCAAGGGGTCCGGAAGATACTGCGGCGGATACTGAGCGGGGCCGGCTACCAGGTCGATGAAGCATCGGACGCCTTCCAGGCGCTGGACCGGCTCGACACGACGCCACCCGATGCCTTGCTCCTCGACATCAAGATGCCCGGCATGGACGGCCTGCACCTGATAGAGAACCTCCACCAACGCGGTCTCGCGATCCCGGTCGTCATCCTCACCGGCCACGGGGACGAGTTCACGGCTCGCAACTGCCTCGAGGCGGGAGCGGCCGCCTACCTCACCAAGCCGCCAGACCGCTCCGAGCTGCTACTGGCAATTCGCGGCGCGGTTGCTCAGGGGCGTCTTGCCCGCCAGGAAAGCACCGATCTCGAGCCACCGCCGCTGCTCGGCGACAGCCTCGTCATGCGCCGGCTGCGCGAGGAGATCGCGCGCGTCGCGCCGTCGCGGGCGACCGTGCTCGTGCAGGGTGAGTCCGGCACCGGAAAGGAGCTCGTGGCCCGCCGACTCCACCGTCTGTCACCAAGGGCCAAAGCGGCATTCATCCGTGTCAACTGCGCTGCCATCCCGGAAGAGCTGATCGAGTCGGAGCTGTTCGGGCACGAGAAAGGCTCATTCACCGGTGCCCACCGCCGCCAGATTGGAAAGTTCGTACAGGCCAACGGCGGCACGATCTTCCTCGACGAGGTCGCGGACATGTCCCTCAAGACGCAGGCCAAGGTACTCCGGGTGCTCCAGGACGGAGAGGTCGAGCCGGTTGGGGCCGGAGAGCCGTTCACGGTCGATGTTCGGGTCATCGCCGCCACGAACAAGGACCTGGTGCACGAGGTGTCCGAGGGGAGATTCCGCGAGGACCTGTACTACCGCCTCGCCGTCGTAATGCTGAGGACGCCGCCCCTGCGCGAGCACGCCGAGGACATCCCTTTGCTCACGGAGTTCCTCACCAAGGTCTGCTGCGAGGAGTACAACCGCCGCCTCAAGCGATGGAGCCCCGGCGCCACCGCAGAGCTTTGCCGGTACGCATGGCCGGGCAACGTCCGTGAGCTCAAGAACACCGTCGAGCGTGCCGTCATCATGGAGCTCGACGACGTCATCCAGCGCATCGACTTCCTCTCCGCTCCGGCCGCGGGCGAAACCGCTGGGCTGCTCGACGCACCTACGCTCCATGACTTCCAGCGTGCCGCGGAGCGGGCATACATCGTTCACCAGCTGGAGCTCAACGACTGGAACGTAGCTGCCACGGCCCGCGCGATCGACACCCCGCGCTCCAACCTGTACAAGAAGATCCAGACCTATAGGATCGAACGGGAATCCTGATGACCTCACCTCTGACTCTCGACGACCTCACCTCCGCGGGAGCTCACCGCCGCGGTCACTTCCGACTTTCCTCCGGGCTGCACTCCGGCGACTACCTTCAGTGCGCCCTCTTCCTCGCGGATCCGCGCCGCGCCGAGCGCGCCGGCAGGCTCCTGGCAGCCGCCATCTCACAGCTTGGCGTGGAACCGGAGCTCGTGGTGTCGCCCGCACTCGGGGGTCTCATCATTGGCCACGAGACGGCACGCACCCTCGAGCTCCCCTTCATCTTCACCGAGCGCCAGGAAGGGCGGATGACCCTGCGCCGCGGCTTCGCGGTCAGGGCTGGACAGCGGGCGGTGGTGGTTGAGGACGTCGTAACCACGGGCAAGTCGACCCGCGAGGTCATCGCGGTGCTGGAGAGCGCCGGTGCCCGGGTTGCCGCCCTGGCGTCGATCGTCAACCGCTCCGGCGCCGCCGATCCGTTTGACAAGCTGCCCTATGCCGCGTTGCTGTCGGTGAGCTTCCCGACCTGGGACCCCGCCCGGTGCCCGCTGTGCGCAGAGGGTAGGCCAATCGAGAAGCCCGGCTCCCGTCCGGTTTCGCTCTAGCCCGGATCATTCACTCGCAACCTACTGCGACGGCTTTACGCCAGATATCGCCGCTCTCCTCGCCTCTCGCCAGCCTCGCTACGATCGCTCACGGATCATCCGGGCGAGCTCTCGCTTCTCCGGCGTGGCCGTTGGTTTTCCGCCAGGATGCGCTTCCGCAAGCGGATATCCGACGGCGTGACCTCGACCAGCTCGTCACCGTCGATCCACTCCAGAGCGCGATCGAGCGTCATGCGCTGCGGCGGTGCAAGGCGGAGTGCCTCGTCGGAGCCCGCCGCACGCATGTTGGTGAGCTTCTTCTCGCGCGTGACGTTGACCACCAGATCGTTCTCGCGATTGTACTGGCCAATAATCATCCCCTCGTAGACGTCGACGCCGGGACGCACGAACAACGTCCCGCGCGGTTGCAGGTGATACAGCGCGTAAGCCGTCGCGCGACCCGGACGATCCGCCACCATGGCGCCGGTGGTGCGCCCCGGGATCTCACCCTGCCACGCCTCGTACCCGTTGAAAAGCGTGTTGAGGATCCCAGTGCCCCTGGTATCAGTGAGGAACTCGGAGCGGAACCCGATCAGGCCCCGCGTCGGCACCCTGAACTCCAGCCGCACGCGGCCGTGACCGTGGTTGGTCATCTTGAGCATCCGCCCGCGGCGCCCGCCGAGCTTCTGGGTCACGACACCGACGAAGCTCTCAGGGCAGTCCACGAGCACCAGCTCCATCGGCTCGTGCAATAGGCCATCGACCTCACGAGTCAGGGTCTGCGGCTGTGACACGCTCAGTTCGTACCCTTCGCGGCGCAGAGTTTCGATCAGCACCGCCATCTGCAGCTCGCCGCGCCCCATCACCTGGAAGGCGTCCGCATCGAGCACCTTGAGGCGCAGGCTCACGTTGTGAAGCGTCTCTTTCTCCAACCGCCCGAGGATCTGACGGGAGGTCACGTAGTTCCCCTCCCGCCCACCGAAAGGTGACGTATTAGGGGAAAACACCATCGCCAGAGTCGGCTCGTCGACCACGATGCGCTTCATCGGGCGTGGCCGTTCGAGGTCCGTCAACGTGTCACCGATCGAAACCTCCTCGAGACCAGCGAGGGCGACGATGTCTCCGGCGACCGCCTCCTCGACCTCGATGCGATCCAGGCCTTCGTGTGTGTAGAGCACTCCGACCTTGGCCTCACCCAAACCGTGGGCGTGCGCCACGGCGACCCTGGCGCCCGCCTTGAGCCGGCCGTTGAAGATGCGCCCCACTGCCAGGCGGCCGACATAGTCGTTGTAGTCGAGGTTGGTGACGAGCAGCTGTAGAGGCTCCTCCGGGTTGCCGCTCGGCGCCGGCAAGGTGTTCACGATCTCGTCGAGCAGCGGCCGCAGGTCCGTGGATGCGTCTCCCAGCTGGCGGTGCGCCACCCCTTTGCGCGCATCCGTGTAGAAAACCGGGAGCTCGAGCTGCTCCTCGTTGGCGTCGAGGTCGATGAAGAGATCGTAAACCTCGTTCAGAACCTCCTCCGGACGTGCATCATCGCGGTCGATCTTGTTGATGGCCAGGATCGCCGGCAGCCCGAGCCGGAGAGCCTTCTCGAGCACAAAGCGGGTCTGCGGCAGCGGCCCCTCGGCGGCGTCGACGAGCAGGAGAACGCCGTCAACCATCTGCAGCGTACGCTCGACCTCGCCGCCGAAGTCGGCATGACCGGGGGTGTCGACGATGTTGATCTTCAGCCCGCGATAGCGAACCGCGGTGTTCTTGGCGAGAATCGTGATTCCCCGCTCACGTTCGAGGTCGCCCGAGTCCATGACGCGCTCGGCGACCCGCTGGTTGGATCGGAAGGTCCCGCTCTGCCATAGCATGGCGTCGACCAGCGTGGTCTTGCCGTGGTCCACGTGCGCGATGATGGCGATGTTCCGGAAACCAGGTTCATTCATCTCTCGGTGCCCCCAGAGCTAGAGGTTCGGCCGGAAACCCCAGCGTCGTCCGTTGCTCGCGCCACGGGCCCAGATTCTAGGCGTTGTGCCGCAAATGATGTTGTTTCGTCCTCAAGGCGCGACAAAGAAGAAGCTGGGCCCGTGCCGCCGCAACCCTCTGGCAGGCTCGGCTTGCGGCCGATCTCTGCGTTGCTCGTCGTCGCAGTGGAGCAGGGCTTCGGCTTCCTCCTCACGCCTTGATCTCGACCGCACGCCGAGCCTGCGGACGGTACCGGGGCTTCCGGCCGGGCCTCTAGCGGCTTGTACCACCTTGTGGGTCGGAAGTCCATCCCCGATCCCGACGCGCACCTCGAGTCCGGCTATGCTACAAGAGCCTCATGATGAGCTACCCGCGATCCGCTGCTTCGTTCGGCCTGGCGCTCTTCGCCGCTGGCCTTCTCGGGACCACCGCCCTCGTTGCCGGCTGCCGCAAGGACCGGTCCCCCAAGCCGGCCCCCGAGTTTGTGGCCGACGAACAAGCGTGGCGGGCACAGCGCCTCGAGAAGCTCACAGCCGAGGATGGTTGGCTGACCCTCGTCGGTCTGTTCTGGCTCGAGCCCGGGCACAACACCTTCGGATCGGACCTTTCGAACCCAATTGTCATTCCCGACGCTGCCGCCCACGCAGGCAGCTTCGACCTTGCCAGCGACGGCACGGTGACTCTCCGCTGTGCTCCGAACGCAGGGGTAACCGTCGCCGGCGAGCCGGTAACCGAGAGGCCGCTTGCGAGCGATGCCGTCGGCGCACCGGACGTACTCCACGCCGGCCGCATCTCGTTCTACCTGATCAAGCGGGGAACCCGCTACGCGGTGAGGGTTAAGGACCCGCAGGCGGCGACGAGGACCGAGTTCCGCGGCCTCGAGTACTACCCACCAGACCCCGCCTACAGGGTCGAGGGCAAGCTGGTCTCGTTCGCGAAGCCACAGACTGTCGAGGTTCCCACCGTCGTCGGCACGCCGCAGACGATGCTGGTTCCAGGCATCGTGCACTTCTCCCTCGAAGGTCGCGAGCTGAGCCTCAAGCCGCTCATCGAGTCCCAACAGGACAGTGAGCTGTTCTTCGTCTTCCGCGACGCGACCAGCGGTAGCGAGACCTATGGAGCGGGACGGTTCTTGTCGGCGTCGGCGCCGGACAATGCCGGCACGGTCGAGCTCGACTTCAACCGGGCCTACAACCCACCGTGTGCCTTCACGCCGTTCGCGACCTGCCCGCTGCCGATCCCCGGCAACGAGCTGCCGATCGCGGTCAGGGCTGGCGAGAAGGCCTACGCCGGCGGCCATCACCCCTAGCCCGTATT
>Ga0307417_10000020_pt1 | contig 62299 bp, 52 predicted proteins | sample SalMarWE160210MG_2_FD_202514 | JGI IMG/M metagenome (GOLD analysis project Ga0307417, IMG submission 202514) | Salt marsh sediment microbial communities from the Plum Island Ecosystem LTER, Massachusetts, United States - WE1602-10 | ecosystem: Environmental > Aquatic > Marine > Intertidal zone... | reverse complement strand
GCGCTGATCAAAACTCCGTTCATTCCCGCGTAAGCGGGAATCCAGGAGCGAATTTTCAGACGTGCGAATTGACGTCCTGGGTCCCCGCTTTCGCGGGGACGAACGGAGGGTGCGCTGGAGCCAAGACGACCCGCGAGATAGAAGGCAGGCATGTCCGACTGGATCAGCTTTTACGATTTCAAGCACTCGGTGATCTACGTGAATGCGCGTCACCGCGACGTGCATTACCGCGGTATCGCCGAGGACATCCGCGCTTACGTGCCCTCGCCCGCGGCCTTAGTGCTCGACTACGGCTGCGGGGAAGCGACCTCGGCCGATCTCATCGCGGCGGCGAGCGGCCATCTCACGCTAGTCGAGGCCGCGCCCAATGTGCGCGCCGCGCTCGCCGCCCGCTACGCCGCCCATCCGAAAATCTCCGTGCTCACGCCCGATGAGGCGGCGGCGCTGCCGGCCGGCTCGTGCGATCTCATCGTCATGCATTCGGTGGCACAATATTTGAATGTCGCCGAGCTCGAACGGTTGCTCGGGATTTTTCGCAAGCTAGTAAAACCCGGCGGGCTGGTGATCGTCGGCGACATCGTGCCGCCGCAGCTGGCGGCGCCGGCAGCGGCGTGGGCACTGCTGCGCTTCGGCGCCGCCAATGGATTTTTCTGGGCGGCAGTTGGCGGGCTGATGCGGATTTTCGTGTCGGATTATCTACGGCTGAAGAAGACCGTGGGCCTGTCGCATTACACGGAGGCCGCGATGCTGGAAAAGCTCAAAAGCGCCGGTTTCAAAGCAGAGCGCGCGCCGCGCAATATCGGCCACAATCAACGCCGCATGACTTTCCTTTGCCGGCCGGCGTAACGAACCATTAACCGCAATCGCGGCGGCAAGGTGCCACGCCACCATCGTAACCTTGCGTCAAGGCGCTTTGCCTATTGCTGGCGGCGGCCCGGTGGCGGAGTGGCGACGCAGAAGCCGCGCAAGGTCTTCCAAGCCTGGTTCGATTCCAGGCCGGGCCTCCAGCCTTCGCTGCTTTGCAGCTACGGCTCGACAAGCCACCCGCAATCTAACGCGCGAAGCAGCGAAGGCTGTCGCGCCGTAGCCTAAAAGGCGAAGGCGGACGGGCGTTTGCCGCCTGTTGTCGCTCTCTACCGCTTATCGGGCCTTCGCCCTTCCCTAGCCTTCGAATCTGGTCTAAAGACCCCTCGCGCGCGGGGCCTTGCCCTAGCGCCGAGCTCCCGGGACGCGCGATCCGCGCGCCCTTTTTTTGTGCGTAATCGAGAGCGAATGCCCAAACGAACCGACATCAAATCAATCCTGATCATCGGCGCCGGCCCGATCGTCATCGGCCAGGCCTGCGAGTTCGACTATTCCGGGACGCAAGCCTGCAAGGCGCTGAAGGACGAGGGCTACCGGATCGTGCTGGTGAATTCCAACCCGGCGACGATCATGACCGATCCCGATCTCGCCGACGCCACCTATATCGAGCCGATCACGCCCGAGATCGTCGCCAAGATCATCGAGAAGGAGAAGCCCGACGCGCTGCTGCCGACCATGGGCGGGCAGACTGCGCTCAACTGCGCACTGTCGTTGCGCAAGATGGGCACGCTGGAGAAATTCGGCGTGCAGATGATCGGCGCCACGGCGCAAGCCATCGACAAGGCGGAAGACCGCGAGCTGTTCCGCGAGGCGATGAAAAAAATCGGCCTAGAGACGCCGCGCTCGCACCAGGTCAAGACGCTGGTGCAGGCGCTTGAGGCGCTCGACGACATCGGCCTGCCCGCGATCATCCGCCCGTCCTTCACGCTCGGCGGCACCGGCGGCGGCATCGCCTACAACAAGACCGAGTTCATCGAGATCGTCGAGCGCGGCATCGATGCCTCCCCCACCAGCGAAGTGCTGATCGAGGAATCGGTGCTGGGCTGGAAGGAATACGAGATGGAGGTGGTGCGCGACAAAAACGACAACTGCATCATCATCTGCTCGATCGAAAACGTCGATCCAATGGGCGTGCACACCGGCGATTCCATCACCATCGCTCCGGCGCTGACCTTGACCGACAAGGAATACCAGATCATGCGCGACGCCTCGATCGCCGTGCTGCGCGAGATCGGGGTGGAGACCGGCGGCTCCAACGTGCAGTTCGCGGTCAACCCGGCCGACGGCCGGCTGGTGATCATCGAGATGAACCCACGGGTATCGCGCTCGTCTGCGCTCGCTTCGAAGGCCACCGGTTTTCCCATCGCCAAGGTCGCCGCCAAGCTCGCGGTCGGCTACACATTGGATGAAATCGCCAACGATATCACCGGCGGGGCGACGCCGGCCTCGTTCGAGCCGACCATCGACTACGTGGTCACCAAGGTCCCGCGTTTCGCCTTCGAGAAGTTTCCCGGCGCCGCGGCGGTGCTCACCACCTCGATGAAGTCGGTGGGCGAGGCCATGGCGATCGGCCGCACCTTCAAGGAATCTTTGCAGAAGGCGCTGCGCTCGCTGGAGACGGGGCTGACCGGGCTCGACGAGGTGACGATCGAGGGCTTCGACGCCGCCAAGGGCATGGACGACGACGACAACAAGAACAACATCCGCGCCGCGCTCGGCACGCCGACGCCGGATCGCCTGCTCACGCTGGCGCAGGCCATGCGGCTCGGCGCCGGCGACGCGCTCATCCATAATGCCTGCCGCGTCGATCCCTGGTTCCTGGCCGAGATCCGCGCACTGGTCGAGACCGAGGCCGAGATCAAGGCAAAAGGCCTGCCGTCGACCGCCGGCCCGTTCCGGCGGCTGAAGGCGATGGGCTTTTCCGATGCCCGCCTCGGCAAGCTCACCGGCACGCCGATAGAGCAAGTGACGCGAAAACGCCGCGCGCTCGACGTGCGGCCGGTGTTCAAGCGCATCGACACCTGCGCCGCCGAGTTCGCGTCTCCCACCGCCTACATGTATTCGACCTATGAGACGCCGTTCGCCGGCACCGTCGCCAACGAAGCGGCGCCGTCGGACAAGAAGAAGGTCATCATCCTCGGCGGCGGGCCCAACCGCATCGGCCAGGGCATCGAGTTCGACTATTGCTGCTGTCACGCCGCCTTCGCGCTGAAGGAAGCCGGCTACGAGACCATCATGGTCAATTGCAATCCGGAGACGGTCTCGACCGACTACGACACTTCCGACCGGCTCTATTTCGAGCCGCTGACACCGGAGGACGTGCTGGAGATCATCGACACCGAGCGCGCAAACGGCACGCTGCACGGCGTCATCGTGCAGTTCGGCGGCCAGACCCCGCTCAAGCTGGCCGAGCCCCTGGAGAAGGCCAAGGTGCCGATCCTCGGCACTTCGCCCGACGCCATCGATCTGGCGGAAGACCGCGACCGCTTCAAGAAGCTGCTCGACAAGCTCAAACTGCGTCAGCCCAAAAACGGCATCGCCGTTTCGCTCAACGCCGCCCGCGCCATCGCCGACGAGATCGGCTATCCCGTCGTGATCCGGCCGTCCAATGTTCTGGGCGGACGGGCGATGGAGATCGTGCGCGACGCCGCCCAGTTCGACAAATACGTGGCGCGGCTCACAGGCGACCTCGACCGGCCGAGTGAACTGGTCATTTCCAAGCGAAGCCCGCTGCTGATCGACCGCTATCTGTCGGACGCCACCGAAGTGGACGTCGATTGTCTCGCCGACGGCAAGGACACCTTCATCGCCGGCATTATGGAGCACATCGAGGAGGCCGGCATCCATTCCGGCGACTCGGCCTGCGCGCTGCCGCCGCATTCGCTCTCCGGCAAGGCCATCGCCGAATTGGAGCGGCAGACCCGCGCGCTGGCGCTGGCGCTCAATGTCGGCGGACTGATGAACGTGCAATACGCCATCAAGAACGGTGACATCTACGTGCTCGAGGTCAATCCGCGCGCCTCGCGCACGGTGCCGTTCGTGGCCAAGGTGATCGGCTTGCCGGTAGCCAAGATCGCCGCCCGCATCATGGCGGGCGAGAGCCTGAAAAGTTTCGGCCTCAAGCCGGCCCACCCCAAGCACCGGGCGGTGAAGGAGGCGGTGTTCCCGTTCGCCCGTTTCCCCGGCGTCGACACTGTGCTCGGCCCGGAGATGAAATCGACCGGCGAGGTGATGGGCATCGACGGCACTTTCGAGATCGCCTTCGCCAAGAGCCAGATCGGCGGCGGCACCAGCCTGCCGCGCTCAGGCACGGTGTTCGTCTCGGTCAAGGACGAGGACAAAGCGCGCATCCTGCCGGCCATCAAGCTCTTGGCCTCGCTCGGCTTCAAATGCATCGCCACTTCGGGCACCCAGCGCTATCTGTCCGAGCAGGGGGTGGAAACGGCCAAGATCAATAAAGTGCTGGAGGGCCGGCCCCATATCGTGGATGCCATCAAAAACGGCGGGGTTCAGCTGGTTTTCAACACCACCGAGGGGGCCACCGCCCTGGCCGACAGCCGGTCGCTGCGCCACGCCGCCCTCTTGCATAAAGTGCCGTACTACACCACTCTTTCAGGTGCCGTCGCCGCGGCGCAGGGCATCAAGGCCTATCTCGGGGGCGACCTCGAGGTTCGCGCGCTGCAGAGCTACTACGGTAGCCGGGCCTAGGGGCCGATTTGCCCATGGTCCGAATCCAAAGCGGCGGTGCGAGTTAGGCCGGGAAGTCCCAGGTCGCGGTGCCGCTGGTCCGCGGTGAGGGTTTTTTTGACCGGCCCTCGTTCAATTGACTCCGGTTTCGCGGATAGTCCGTGACCGGAGTCGTATTACGAGTCGATGGAACGAAATTTTCAGGATGGGAAGGGGCTTGGCGGTGCGTAAGACGCTTTGAGTTTGGTTCGGCGCCCGCCAGGGGGAGATGAGACGATGGAAAAGATTCCGATGACCGCCGACGGCTATGCGACGCTCGAAGCCGAGCTCAAGCATTGCCAGCAGGTCGAGCGGCCGCGCATCATCCAGCAGATCACCGACGCGCGCACGCACGGCGACCTGTCGGAGAATGCCGAATATCACGCCGCCAAGGAGCAGCAGTCGCTCAACGAAGGCCGCATCGCCGAGATCGAGGACAAGCTGGCGCGCGCCGACGTCATCGACGTGTCGAAACTGTCGGGCGACAGCATCACCTTCGGCGCCACCGTCACGCTGGTCGACGAGGACACCGACGAGAAGAAGGTCTGGCAGATCGTCGGCGAGCCGGAAGCCGACGCCAAGAAGGGACGCATCTCGATCACCTCGCCGCTTGCCAAGGCGCTGATCGGCAAGGCCAAGGGCACAACCGTCGAGGTCAATGCGCCGGGCGGCGCCAAGGCCTATGAGATCAAGAAGGTGGAGTGGCGGTAGCCCCACCTGCATCAAAAATCATCGCGACCATGATGGCCGGGCCTGTCCCGGCCATTTCATTTCAACGGGCACGGCACGCACAGGCTTGTCTTGAATCTGTCTTAAAAGGCCGCATTTCACCGCGCAGCGACACTATACTTTATACTTTTGTAGCCGCGCTATGCGGGCGCGAGTGTGCTAGCGTTTTCTCAGAAAATTATGACAGGCAGCGCGATGTAGCGCCCGCACCCTCCACATTCAACAGCGACAGCCCCGCAACCAGGGAGCACGCGATATGCCCACGATCACGACCAAAGACGGCGTTGAGATCTTTTACAAGGACTGGGGCAAAGGTCAGCCCATCGTGTTCAGCCACGGTTGGCCGCTGTCGGCCGATGACTGGGACACGCAGATGCTGTTCTTCCTCAATCACGGCTATCGCGTTATCGCCCATGACCGCCGCGGCCATGGCCGCTCCACGCAAGTCAGCGACGGCCATGACATGGATCATTATGCCGACGACCTTGCAGCCGTGACGGCGCATCTCGATCTGAAGAACGCCATTCACGTCGGCCATTCCACCGGCGGCGGCGAGGTGGTGCATTATATCGCGCGGCACGGCGAAAGCCGCGTGGCGAAGGCGGCCATCATCAGCGCCGTGCCACCGCTGATGGTGAAGACGGCGGCCAATCCGCTCGGCCTTCCCAAGCAAGTGTTCGACGACTTGCAAGCGCAGCTCGCGGCCAACCGTTCGCAATTCTATCGCGACATTGCGTCGGGGCCCTTCTATAACTTCAACCGGCCGGGCGTGAAATCGCTGGAGGGGGCCATTGCGAACTGGTGGCGGCAAGGCATGATGGGCGGCGCCAAGGCGCATTACGACGGCATCGTCGCCTTCTCACAAACCGACTTCACCGACGACCTCAAGAAGATCACCGTGCCGGTGCTGGTGATTCACAGCGAAGACGATCAGATCGTTCCCTATGTCGCCGCCGGGCCCTTGTCGGCAAAGCTCTTAAAGAATGGGACGCTGAAAACTTACAAGGACTTTCCGCACGGCATGATCACCACGCAGGCGGATGCCGTGAACGCCGACCTGCTCGCCTTCATCAAGGCCTAGTCCATCGGCACCATCGCCGCGTCCTTGGCGTTGCGCAGCGTGAGCGAGGTCTTCACGTTGCGCACATTGGGCGCGGCGGTGAGGCGCTCGACGAAGGCTTGGAAGGCATTCAAATCGGGCGCCACGCATTTCAAGACGAAATCGATCTCGCCCGACAGCATCCAGCATTCGCGCACCAAAGGCTGCGCGCGCACGAAATTCTCAAACGCAACGAGATCGGCTTCCGCTTGGCTCGCCAGATGCACCATGGCGAACACCGTCACTTCATAGCCGAGCTTCTTCTCATCGAGTAGCGCGCGGTAACCCTTGATGTAGCCGGCCTCCTCCAGCCCGCGCACGCGCCGCAGGCAGGGCGGGGCCGAAATGCCGACCCGGCGCGCCAGCTCCACATTGGTGATGCGGCCGTCGTCCTGAAGCTCCTTCAGGATCTTGCGGTCGATGGCGTCGAGACGGGCGGGCACCAGACACTCCATCCGGGCGTAAGGCCTTAGCCCGGCCGGAACATCCATACCGCGAAACAATGTTTCGCGAAACATTATTGCGCGGGCGCGCGACCGGATGCCCCGCGGGCGGCGAATGCTGTGGCTTCGGGGGTTGCGGTTCTTGCATGGCTCGCCCGAAATCCATAGATCGAGCAGGCAAAAGAGCCGGCAGCCAGTCCGGCCGCCCGGGTGACAAGCCGCCCGACCTCGCCCGCCAGGGGGGCGCAACGCAATGTCAAAGACCACGCACGGCAAAGTCGTGATTATCGGCTCGGGACCGGCCGGCTACACCGCCGCCATCTATGCCGCGCGCGCCATGCTGGAGCCGATCATGATCCAGGGCATCCAGCCCGGCGGCCAGCTCACCATCACCACCGACGTGGAGAACTATCCGGGTTTTGCCGACGTCATCCAGGGCCCCTGGCTGATGGAGCAGATGCAGGCCCAGGCCGAACATGTCGGCACCAAAATCGTCACCGACCACGTGACCAAGGTGGAATTCGGCAGCCGGCCGTTCCGCCTCGAATGCGACAGCGGCGACGTCTACCTCGCGGACAGCGTGATCATCGCCACCGGCGCGCAGGCGCGCTGGCTCGATCTGCCGTCCGAGCAGAAGTTCAAGGGCTACGGCGTGTCGGCATGTGCCACCTGTGACGGCTTCTTCTACCGCAACAAGGAAGTGGTCGTAATCGGCGGCGGCAACACCGCGGTCGAGGAGGCATTGTTCCTCACCAATTTCGCTACCAAGGTCACGGTCGTACACCGGCGCGACGCGTTCCGCGCCGAAAAGATTTTGCAGGACCGGCTGTTCAAGAACCCCAAGATCGAGGTGATTTGGGACAGCGTGCTCGAGGACGTGCTCGGCAGCCAGGACCCGCTAAAAGTCAACCGCGTGAAGCTGAAGAACGTAAAGACCGGCGCCGTGACCGAGCGCGCGATCGACGGCGTGTTCATCGCCATCGGCCATTCGCCGGCGTCCGAATTGTTCGTAGGCCAAGTGCAGATGAAACCGCCTGGTTACATCATCACCGCCGGCTATTCCACAGCGACATCAGTCCCTGGCGTGTTCGCCGCCGGCGACGTCACCGACGACATTTACCGGCAGGCGGTCACCGCCGCCGGACAGGGCTGCATGGCCGCGCTCGAAGCGGAGAAATTCCTGGCCGCGCACGAACACCAGCGCGCGGCGGCGGAATAGATCATGGCCGCCAAAAACTCAATGGACTGGGACAAGCTGAAGGTGTTCCACGCCGCGGCGGAGGCCGGCTCGTTCACGCACGCCGGCGAGCGGCTCGGACTGTCACAGTCGGCGGTCTCGCGCCAAGTGTCGGCGCTGGAAGGCGAGCTCGGCGTCTCGCTGTTTCATCGCCACGCGCGCGGGCTGATCCTTACCGAGCAGGGCGAATTGCTCTACCGCACCGCGCACGAAGTGTTCATGAAGCTGGAGGCCGCGCGCACCAAGCTCACCGACAGCCGCGAGCGGCCGAACGGCGAACTCAAGGTCTCGACCACGCCCGGCATCGGCGTGCATTGGCTGACGCCGCGGCTCGGCGAATTCCTCGATCTCTATCCCGACATCCACATCACGCTGATCACCACCGACGAGGAGCTGGATCTGGCGATGCGCGAGGCCGACGTCGCCATCCGCCTGCGCCAGCCGACCCAGCCCGACCTGATCCAGCGCAAGCTGTTCTCGGTGCATTTCCACGCCTACGCCTCGCCCGATTATCTCAAGCGTTTCGGCACCCCGCGCACGCACGAGGAGCTCGACAAGCACCGCATCCTCCTGCTCGGCGGCGCGGTGCCGGCGCATTTCGCCAACCGGCGCTGGCTCCTGGAAGTGGGCCGCGACGGCAACGAGCCGCGCGTGCCGCACCTCACCGTCAATAACGTGCTCGGCGTACTGCGCGCCTGCCAGCGCGGCTTGGGCGTGGCGATACTGCCGGACTATCTGGTGGAAGAAAACGGCGGGCTGGTGCAGCTTTTCGGCGACGAGGACACGCTCGCGCTCGATGCTTTTTTCGTCTACCCGGAAGAACTCAAGTCGGTGGCGCGCATCCAGGTATTTCGCGACTTCCTGGTCGCCAACGCGCAGCGCTGGCATTTTTAGCTGGATTCACGCCGCCAAAATGGCGCGGCAAAAAGCTGCAGCGGCTTGGCGATTCGGCATGGCAGTCATGCGGCCTATGCCATTGCTGGACTCGAGCCGGACTCGCATAGTTTGGGCACGCTGTTTCACCGGAAGTGTCCTCCCAAAACATCCGGTTAAGCAGCAAGTTCCCCTCTGGAGATGTTGCCGGCCCCCCACGCCGGCAAACCTGAACCGGGCCCCTTGCGGGGCCCGGTTTTTTTACGGCGCGCGAAAAATGCTATCGGCCGCGGCGGCCGTAAGTGACGCGATAGACCGCGCCGTTCCAGTCGTCGGAGATCAAGAGCGAGCCGTCGCGCATCGGCTGCACGTCCACCGGACGGCCAAGATAATTATTGTCCTGGAGAAAGCCGGTGAGGAACGGCTCCATCGACTGCACCGAGCCGTTTCTGTTGAGGCGGATGACGACAACGTCACCGCCGATCTTTTTGGTCCGATTCCAGGAACCGTGACGGGCGATGAAGATGGCGTCGCGGTATTCGCTGGGGAACATGCGGCCATTGTAGAAGCGCATGCCAAGCGGGGCGACGTGCGGCCCTAGCAGCGCGATCGGGGCGGTGAATTCGTCGCAGGAACGGCCCCAGCCGAATTGCGTATCGGGCAGGTCGCCCTGGTAGCAGTACGGCGCGCCGAAATCCTCGCCCGGCTTGCGGACGCGGTTGAGCTCGTCGCTCGGCGCGTCCTCCGACAGCCAGTCGCGGCCGTTGTCGGTGAAGTAGAGCTGTTTGTTGCGCGGCGACCAGTCGAAGCCGACCGAGTTGCGCACGCCGAGCGCAACCGCTTCCACATTGCCGCCTTCAAGATCGATGCGGCGGATCTGACCGGAGCCCGCCGGCGGCACGCAATTATTGCAGGGCTGGCCGACTGAAACGTAGAGCTTGCCGTCGGGACCGACGGCGAGGAAACGCGCGCCGTGCGCTTCGTCTTTGGGCAGACCGTCGTAGATCACCGTCGGCTTCGGCGGATCGTCGAGCGTGTTTTCGATGTTGTCGATCTTGGAGATTTTCGAAACCTCGGCGATGTAGAGCGTGCCGTCGTGAAAGGCGAGCCCGTTCGGCCGGTGCAGGCCGGAGACGAGCATCTTCACCCGGCGCCGGCCTCGATCCTCGATGACGGCCGAGACCTTGTCCCCGGTGCTGCCAACAAACACGGTGCCGCGCTTGCCGACGCGCAGCGAGCGCGCGTTGGCGATGCCGCTGGCATAGACCTCGATGTGGAAGCCGGGCGGCAGCTTGAGCTTGGCGAGCGGCAACTGGTCGCGCGCGGCCGGCTGCGCCGGCGGGCGAAGAGGCACGAGCCTGGCGGCAGCCTCGTTACCGATGGGACCGCCGCTCTGGGCCAGGCCGGGCATGAGCGCGGCGGGCGGCGGGGCGATCGGCGTTTGCGCGCGCACGGGTGCAGCCGACAAGAAGCCAGCCAGGGTGGCGGCGACCAGGACGACGGTCCGGAATGCGCGGGGCGCGGACATCAAAGCCCTTCCGGATGGCGAAGCGCTCGTCCGCGCATTTGCGATCGAGGACGGCCGATAGCGACCCACTTCCATTGCGCTCAAGTCTCCAATAATTGGACGACCGGCGGCAATCCGGCCATTTGGCGCGGTTTGGCCACAGCCGCCGGTTGCATCCATCATGCCTGCGTCATGCGGCCGTTCTAGCGTTTGTCGGGCCCAAATCCGTCATCACGAAGAAATCATTGGGTAAAAGTCACGAAAACCTGTTCGGGAACCAGCCGCTTGGCCGACCGTTGCTATAGATTATGGCGCGCAAAGGGCCGGATAGGCCGACGAAATGCAGGCGTTTGGCTGCCCGTGCAAAATAGCCACAGTCGGCCAGCGTGATGCAAACATGTTGGGAAAAACGTAACTTAAATAGGTGCATCAGATAGTATGCGGCCCTAAGTATCGGCCATTCGGCCCGCTTCAGCCTTGGGAGACGATGGTGAAGTCTGTTCGTTTTGAGCGTCTGCTGGCGGCGACCGCCTTCGGCCTGATCCTGGCTCTATCCAGTCATGCCGGCATGGCGCAGCAATCCGAACAAATGATCGAAGCGGCAATTCCGGCGCCGGATACCTCGCCGGCGCTTTCGGTTTCGACCAAAGACGCCGCGGCGGCGCCGACCTCGGCAGATACCGGCGAAGACAGCGCCGCGCCGGCGAACACGGACGCGCTTAAGACCGAATCCAAGCAGGATACCGCCGCGCCAGTTGCCGAACCGGCCGACGTAAACCAGGACACCGCCAAAACCGACGCCGCGGCTAAACCCAAGCAGGACGTGACCGCGCCGGCGAACAATGACACGGCCCAGACCGATACCACGGCCGAGCCCAAGCAGGACGCGACCGCTCCGGCGGCTGAGCCGACCAAAGCCGCGGACACGCCGGAAGCGACGTCGGCCCCGGTTACCATCGACACCCAGGTGGCCGACCGGCTGCGCGACCTGATCACCGGCAAGCGGTTCGACCGTTTTGTCACCCGTAAGGACGTCCGCGCCGGCGTCGAGCAGTTCTATCAGGTGCACGATTACAAGCCGATCTGGACGAGCGACGGTGCCGCCAATGCGCGCGCCAACGCCGCCATCGCCTATCTCGGTCAGGTCGAAACAGTCGGGCTCGACTCGCGCGACTATCCGACGCCGGATTTTGGCGCCTCGGTCACGCCAGATTCGCTGGCCGAGAACGAGCTGCGGCTCACCGCTTCCGTGCTCACCTATGCGCGCGAGGCGCAAATCGGCCCCATTCACTTCACCCGCGTCGGCCCCGATATTTCCTTCAAGCTGGTCGCGCCCGAGCCGGCAGAAGTGCTGGCCAAGCTCGCCGACAGCGGCGACACCGCGGCGGCGCTCGACAGCTATAATCCGCCGCAGGCCGGCTTCAAAGCGCTCAAGGAAAAGCTCGCCGAGCTGCGCGCCAATGGCGGGCAGATCGACAAGCCGAAGGAAACCGGTGAGCAGCAGGTGCGCGTGCCGGAAGGAAAGACCCTGCGCCCCGGCATGAAGGACGCGCGCGTGGTGGCGGTGCGCAAGCGCCTCGACATCGCCGGCAACAAGAACAACCCGGTCTATGACGACGACGTGTTCGACGCCGTGCGGGCCTTCCAGACCAAGGCCGACATCGGCGTCGACGGCATGCTCGGCCCCAATACTTTGGCCGCGCTCAATGGTGAGCAGGCAAGGCACCGTACGCCCACCAATCCGATCGATACGGTCGTCGTCAACATGGATCGCTGGCGCTGGCTGCCGCGCAAGCTCGGCAACGACGACAACACCTACGTCGTGGTCAATGTGCCCGACTATTCGCTCAGCCTGTTCCACGAGGGCAAGCTGTTCTGGAAGACCAAGCTGGTGGTCGGCAAGCCCGGCAAAGAGACGCCGATGACCAGCGCGGCGATGAAGTTCATCACCGTCAATCCGACCTGGAACGTGCCGCCTTCGATCATCGAAAACGAATATCTGCCGGCGCTGATGCAGGATCCGACGGTGCTCGACCGCTACGGCCTGAAAATCTATCAGGACCCGGACGGCACCGTGCATATCTACCAGCCGCCGGGCGCCGGCAATGCGCTCGGCCGCATCCGCTTCAACTTCCCGAACAAGTTCCTGGTCTACCAGCACGACACGCCGGACAAGTATCTGTTCAAGCGCACGAAGCGCGCTTACAGCCATGGCTGCATGCGGGTGGAGGATCCGCTCGAATACGGCGTCAAGCTGTTGTCGATCGAACTGCCGGACAGGAACTACACCAAGGCCAAGCTTGAAAGCATGTTCGGCAGCAACGAGATCAACATCGACTTCCCCAAGCCGATCCCGGTGCACCTGACCTATCAGACCGCGTTCGTGGATGAGAACGGCAAACTGGTGTTCCGTGACGACGTCTACGGCCGCGACGCCCGCATGATCCAGATTCTCAAGGGCAGCGAGCGCAAGGTTGCCGACACTCCGATCGAGCGGGCGCCGGACGTCTCGGCGCAAGCGGTACGCCTGCCGGTCGGCACCTACGGCGGCTATGGCGATGAGGATGGCTACGCCTATCGCGGCGGCGGCGGCAACTTCTTCGAGTTCCTGTTCGGCGGCGGCCCACGCTATGTGCCGCGCAGTCCCGTCCGGCCGCGCGGTTTCGTCGGCCGCCCGCACGCCAGCAACGGCGGCTACTTTCCGAGGCGTTGACCACCCATCGTCTCAACTGAAGCTGGACGCCGGCGATTCTTTCGCCGGCGTTTTTTGCGCGCGGTGGCGATGCGGACGGAAAAATCGAGGACGCGTCGGAGCTGGTACAGGTGGGTGGACTCGAACCACCGACCTCTGGTTCCACAGACCAGCGCTCTAACCAACTGAGCTACACCTGCACGGGCTGTCGCATGCGACGTTGCGGGCGAACCTAGGTTCGGGACGCCGGTTTGGCAAGCGGGTTCGGCCCGCGCACCGGCGCAAAGCAAAAGCCCGGACCAAGGTCCGGGCTTCGCAGGCGCTGCGGCTGAAAGCGCAGCGTAAAACGTCGCTTGGGTCAGGCGGCCTTGCCGAACACGCTGGTGAAGCTTTCCTTGATCGGCTCGGCGGTGTCGGTCGCCACCTTTTGCGCCTCCGCGCTAAGCTCCTTGGCCTGCGCCGTCATGGTATCGAACTGCTCGCGCATGTAGGCGGTGGAGAGCTCGACCATCTCGGCATAGGACTTGGCGGTGAGCAATTCGCCGAACAGGTCGAAGGCGGCGTTGCTGTTGGTGCGCGCGGTCTCGATCAGCTTGAGGCCATAGCCGGAGCAGCCCTTGGAGGCGGTGCTGTAGGCTTCCTCGAGCACATCGGTGGCCTCTTCGGCCGTGCTTTTCATCTTGTCGTAGTTTTCCTTGGCGGTCGCGATGCCCTTTTCGGCGAACTCGCGGAAGGCGCTCGGCATTTCGAACTTCGACATATCGAATTTCGGGAACTCGAACACGTTCGCCGGTGGCGCAGCAGCCGCCTTCGCCTTCGATTTCGGCGTGGCAACCGGGGTGTCTGGGGTTTCGGCCATGATCGTCGTCCTTGGCTCGGAGGGCGGTGTTTGGCTGATAGCGAGCCGCCGCCCTCGGCATACCGGCCCGCGCCTGTTCCAGGACCCGCCGTCGCGAGGCCACGGCCTCCAACGCGCAAGGCGTTCCGGCGAGTACGATAGAAAAGCGCATAGCACAGGTTTTGATGCATTGCAACAAAAATATTGCGATGCACAAAAAATTTACAATTGAAAGCTTGCCGGCCCCTGGGGCCGGGGCCGGGCGGTCACATCGAAGCCGCGCCCCTCAGCGCTCGGTGGCTGGGTTGGCCATCTTGGCCGCTTCCTTGCCCAACTGCGTGGCCTGCTCGTTGAGCGTCGCCATCTGGCTCTTCACGTAATCGGCCTGCAACGCCAGCAATTCCTCGGAATTTTTGGCGCGTACCAGCCGCTGGGCAAAGTCGAACGATGACGCGATATTGCGCTCGGCAAAGCGCATGGCGAGCTCGTTCAGCTCCTTGGCGCCGGACCGCGCGCCGGCGGCCTGCCGGTCGACGGTGCCGGCGGCAGCTTGCGCGGCGGCGATGAAGCCGTCGAAGGCCTGCTTGGCCTGCTCCATGCTTTTCTCCGCGAAGGCGCGCATTTCCGCCGGGATTTCGAAATTCGCATTGCCTTGCTTGGCCATGACAACCTCCTTGCCTCACGTCCCCGCAACCGCCGCTACTCTAACGCTATTTAGGGTGGAGCCCCGCCCGCACCAGACATGGAACCCACGTTATTAACGTTATCGCCCGCTGGTGCGGTCTGGAGACTGCCAGTTCGTGGACGCGGCTGCAAAGCAGCCGTATTAAGGCTTCATTAGCTGTAATTCGCGCCTGCGACGTAAGCAATGAATGCGACCGGGTTCCAGTTCGCCTGCCTGAATAATCCGCGGCTCGCGGCACACGCCCTGAGTCCGTTGCCCGTGTGGCTATGGAGCGCCGACGCCAGCCGCATGCTGTGGGCCAATCCGCCGGCCGCCGCGATCTTCGAGGCCGCCTCGCCGGCCGACGCCGCAGCTTTCCGCTTCGATGCCAAGCATCCGGCCGCGGTCCAGATCGCGCGCCTAGCCGGCACGCTGCCGCAGGGTGACGCGCCACGGCTGGAGCGGCTGCGCGGTTTCGGCGCCAGATTCGGCGGAGCGCTGGTCTGCCTGTGCTCGCGCATTTCGCTTGCCGACAATACCGCCGCCATCCTGGTGGTCGCGACCGAGCGCGCCGGCAAGGAGCTTGCGCTGCCCGAGCGTGTACACCGGCTGCTGAGCGGTTTTGCGCTACCGGCGGCGATCTTCACCGCCGACGGCGAGCTTATCGATGCCATGCCGGAGGCGCAGGAGCGCTTCGACGAAGCCCGCGATCTGCTCGCGCTCGGCGCCGAGCAGCTTGCCCGCGAGGCGATGCTCAACGGCAGGGCTGAGGGCGAGATCGCGGCCGGACCCGTCACCTTGTTGCGGCTCGGCGCCGGCACCAGTGTCATCGCGCTGCTGGTGGCGTTCACCGCGCCGGCGGTGACCGCAGCGTCGGCGACCGCCACCGAGGTCACGGCCGAAACGCCGGCGTCGGCCCCACCAAACCCCGTCGCGACGGAAGAACGGCCGCGTCGCTTTCCGCTGCGCTTTGTCTGGCAGATGGACACGGCCACCCGCTTCACGCTCGGCACCGAGGATCTCGTCCGTCTGCTGGGGCCGCAGACCGCCGCCGTGCTCGACCGTCCGTGGGCGGACATCGCTGCCGCCCTCAGGCTCGATCCCGACGGCCAAGTGGCGGACGCGCTTGCTGCGCGCGACACCTGGAGCGGCATCGTCGTGCATTGGCCGGTCGACGACGGCGCCGAGCGCTTGGCCGTCGAGATGTCGGGCCTTCCGGTGTTCGACCGCGAGCGCCAGTTCTCCGGTTTTCGCGGCTTCGGCATCTGCCGCGACGTCGAGCGGCTGGCGGAATTGGAGCGCCGGCGGGCCGAGCCGCCGATCCTCAAATTGCTAGTTCCAGAATCGCCGCCAGAACAGCCGGCCAAAGTACTGCCGTTTCCCGCGGCGCCCGCGCTCAGCGCCGGCGAGCACAGCGCATTCCAGGAACTGGCACGCGAGCTCGGCGCGCGGCTCAAGAAACCTACCAGCGAAAACGCCGGCCCGGCGCCGGACGATATCGGACCGGAACCCTTGCCGGCCGCAGCGCCCACGCCCGCGTTCGCGCCGCCGCGGGCCGCGCGCAACGGCGAAGCCGCGCGCGACAGCCTTGAAGAGCGGCCGATCCTCGATCGCCTGCCGATCGGTATCCTGGTCTATCGCCTCAACGACCTGGTCTACGCCAACCGCGCCTTCCTCGACTGGACCGGCTATCCGACACTGGAGGCGCTCGCAGAGGCCGGCGGCCTCGACAGTCTGTTCATCGAGACCAAGGACGCTGGCGCAGCGGACGCGCACGACGGCACCAAACCGCTGATCATCGCCCCGGCCGACGGCAAGCAGCAGCCGGTCGAGGGCCACCTGTTCGGTGCGACCTGGAACAACGTGAACGCATTGGTGTTGATGCTCAACATGCAGCCGACCGGCGCCGAACAACCAAGCAAGACGGCGGAACTGTCGCTGCGGCGGATCGAGGCCGAGAACCGTGAGCTCGAGACCATCCTCGACACCGCGACCGACGGCGTGCTGATGCTCGACCGCGCCGGCCGCGTGCTGTCCGCCAACCGCAGCGCCGAGGCGCTGTTCGGCTATGATGCCGCCGAAATTGTCGATCTCTCTTTCGGCAACCTGCTGGCGCCGGAAAGCCGGCGCAGCGTGCTCGACCATCTTGACCGGTTGGCGCGCAACGGCGGCCCGGAAAGCTTCGACGCCGGCCGCGAGGCGATCGGGCTGGTGCGTCAGGGCGGCCTGGTGCCGCTTTACATCACCATGGGGCGCATCTCTGACGGGGAAAAGTTCTGCGCGGTGTTGCGCGACATCACCGCCTGGAAGCGCACCGAAGAGGAATTGATCAACGCCAAGCAGGAGGCCGAGAAGACGTCCACCGCCAAGTCCGAATTCCTCGCCAAGGTCAGCCACGAGATTCGCACCCCGCTCAACGCCATCATCGGCTTCTCCGAAGTGATGATGGACGAGCGCTTCGGACTGGTTGGCAACGAGCGTTACCGGCAATATCTCAAGGACATCCACGCTTCCGGCGGGCATCTGATATCGCTACTCAACGATCTGCTCGATCTGTCCAAGATCGAGGCCGGCAAGCTCGAGCTCACTTTTGTGAGCATCAATCTGAACGACCTTGTGCAGCAATGCGTCGCCGTCATGCAGGAGCAGGCCAACCGCGAGCGCGTCATCATCCGCACCTCGCTGCCGCCGAGCCTGCCTCAGATCGTGGCCGACGCGTACTCGGTGCGGCAGATCGTGCTCAATCTGCTGTCGAACTCGATAAATTCTGCTGGCGCCGGGGGGCAGGTGATCGTCTCCACCGCCTTGACCGACGAACACGAGGTGGTCTTGCGCGTGCGCGGCACCGGTACCGGCATGAGCGAGAAGCAATTGCAAACCGCGCTTGAGACATTCCACCAGGTCGCTACCACCTCGCGCTGGGGCGTGAGTGGCTTAGGGCTTGGCCTGCCGATCACCAAAGCGCTGGCGGAGGCCAATCATGCGCGCTTCCAAATCACCAGCGAAGTCGCGGACGGAACCCTGGTGGAAGTGGCGTTCCCGGCCACCCGCGTGCTGGCGCAATAGACGGAGTCGTCGCCGCGGCAGGCCAAACCGGTCGGCCATGAAAGGGTCACAGAGGGTCCCCAAGGTTACCGACGGCGGGACCGGTGCTATAATCCGTCCGAATTTGACACTAAAACAAGCGGAAAATCCCCTTTGACGGCCGCCACTGGCTTAAGACGCCTGGGAATAGTGCTGCTCGCCGTGATCGCGGCCGGCGCGGGCGTACTCACGACCGCCGGCTACCTGATCTCGCCCGACACGGTGCGCCGCCAAGTCTTAAGCGAAATCCGCGCCGTCACCGGCTTAAACCCAATCCTGGGCGGTCCGACCACGGTCACGCTGTTCCCCTCCGGCAGCGTCAGCTTCGGCGACGTCGTGCTGGGCGATCCCAAGAAGCCCGCGCTCACCGCCGAGCGGCTGACCGCCCGCTTGCGCTTTTTTCCACTGCTGGTCGGCAGCGTCGAAATCGCCGACGTGTCGCTGGAGCGACCGACCATCGCGGTTGACCTGGAGCAGGACGGACATTCCAACTGGTCCGGCCTGATCGAGGCGCTGGCGAGCAGCCAGAAGCCAAACTCGCAACGGACGGCGGCGTTCTCCGAGATGCGCATCAAGAACGGCACCGTGCTGGTGCGCAACAAGGCCAAAAAGCTTTCTGAGACGTTCGACAATGTGGTGTTTTCGCTGGCGTGGCCATCGATCTCCAAGAGTTTCGGCGCCACCGGCCGTTTCGTCTGGCGTAACGAGCCGCTCGACATGACCGTGACGCTCGGCGATTTCGCGGCCGCGCTCGCCGGCAAGCGCACCGGCGTGAAGCTGCGCATCGCAGGCAGCCCGATGAAGGCCGCTTTCGAAGGCGCGATCAGCGTCAAGCCCAGCATCCGGGTCGAGGGCACGCTTGCCGCCGACGCGCCCTCGCTGCACGACGCGCTGATCTGGCTCGGACAGAAACCGCTGCCCGGCGGCGGCTTTGGCCATTTCGCGATCAAGGCGCAGGCCGACGTGGTGGGCGGCACCATCGGGCTCAACAATGTCAATGTCGAGCTCGACGGCAATGCCGCGGAAGGCGTGCTCACCTTCGCCACCGACGGGCGCCAGACGCTGCAAGGCACGCTCGCCGCCGACACGCTCGATCTTTCGCCCTATGTCTCCACCGTCAAGCTGCTCACCGCCAATCAGCGCGCATGGAACAACCGCCGCATCACGCTCGACGGCCTGTCCGCTACAGATTTCGACTTGCGCCTGTCGGCGGCCAACGTGGTGCTGGCCGACGCTAAGCTCGGCCGCACTGCCATCGGCGCCAATCTGCGCAACGGCCATCTGGTCGTCACCATCGGCGAGGCGCAGGCCTATGGCGGTGTGATCAAGGGCTCGGTGGCGCTGGCCAATTTCGACGCGGGCGTCGACGTCAAATCGCAGCTGCATTTCGCCGACGTCGATCTGGAAAGCTGCCTCGGTCAGTTGTTCGGGCTGCACCGGCTGGAAGGCAAGGGCGACATCTCGTTCGCGGTCGAGGGCAGCGGCGACAGCGTGCTCGCCGTCACGCACACCTTGAACGGCACCGCCAGCCTGACCGGACAGAGCGGCGCGATCGCCGGCTTCGACGTGGAAAACCTGTTGCGCCGGCTTGAGCGCCGGCCGCTGTCCGGCAGCGGCGATTTCCGCACCGGGCGCACGCCCTACGACAAGATCGCGGTGGCGCTGAAGATCGTGCAGGGCAGGGCCAATGTCGAGGACGTGAAGATGTCGGGGCCGGGCGTCAAGCTGGTGCTGGTGGGCTCCGCCTCGATCCCAATGCGCGAGCTCGATCTCACCGGCACGGCCGCGCTGGTGGCCGCGCCCAAGGCCGGCGCCGCCCCGTTTGCGCTGCCCTTCATCGTGCAGGGCTCCTGGGACGATCCGATCATGCTGCCCGACGCGGAAGCGCTGATCCGCCGCTCGGGCGCCGCCGCTCCGCTGCTCAATGCGGTGCGCGAGCGCAGCGCACGCGGCGCCGCCCGCTCGGTGATCGAGCGGCTGACCGGCGGCGCCTCGGGCGCGATCCCCGCGACCGAGCAGTCCACCGCCCCGGCGCCGGCGCAAAAGTCCCAATAAGGTCAAGATTAGGCCCAAATGTCCGCAGCGCCCGCGTGTCGCAGGCTGCCCATTTGACTATGATTGCGCGCAAGACGAATCACCCGCCGGCTTGGCCGCCGGCGCGATGGGGCGCGGATGTTCTACGCAACCCTGCGGACGTTAGCCAAGGTCGCCGTCGCCTCGCTGGTGGTGGGAACGATCCTGGCCCATTTCGGCATCTCCGCCGATCAATTGATGCATGCGATCGGCCTATCCACCGACCGCGTCGAGGACTATGCGCGCAAAGGCTTTGCCTGGGCCTGGCCTAACGTGCTCTTGGGCGCGCTGGTGATCGTGCCGGTCTGGTTCATCGTCTTTCTGTTCCGTCCGCCGGGCGAGAGCAAGAGCGATAATTAAACTTGCGCCCCCAGCGCGGCGCGTTCGCGGCGGGCGGCGCCGCGCTTCATCGTCAGCGAAGCGGCGATGGTGCCGAGTGCCACTACCGCAATCATGATGGTGCAGACGGCATTGATCTCCGGCTTCACGCCCAGGCGCACCTGCGAATAGATGCGGATCGGCAAAGTGGTGGCGCCCGGGCCGGTGGTGAAGCTGGCGATCACCAGATCGTCGAGCGAGAGCGAGAAGGCCAGCATCCAGCCGGCCGCGATGGCCGGTGCGATCAGCGGCAAGGTGACCGTGAGGAAGGTCTTGAGCGGCGGGCAGCCGAGATCCATCGCCGCTTCTTCCAGACTCCGGTCGAAGCCGATCAGGCGGGCCTGCACGATCACGGTGACGAAGCACAATGTCAGCGTGGTGTGCGCGATGACGATGGTCCAGAAACCGCGGTCGACATTGAGCGCGACGAACAGCAAGAGCAGCGACAGGCCGGTGATCACCTCCGGCATCACCAGCGGCGCATAGACCATGCCGGAAAACAAGAGGCGGCCGCGGAAGCGGCCGAACCGGACAAGCGCGACGGCCGCGCAAGTTCCGAGCACGGTCGCCGCGCTCGCCGACAACGCCGCCACCCGCAGGCTGATCGAGGCCGCCTGCAATATGGCATTGTCGTGCAGCAGCGCGCGATACCAGGTAAGCGACCAGCCGCCCCAAACCGTGACCAGCCGCGAGGCGTTAAACGAATAGATCACCAGGATGGCGATCGGCAGGTAAAGGAAAGCCAGCCCGAGCGCGACCGAGACCACGTTGAACCGGGACGTCCGTCGCATCAGCGCAGCCCCTGCAATTGACGCTGCTGGAGCCGCTCGTAGAGCAGGATCGGCAGCACCAGGAGCGCCAGCAGCGCCACCGCAACGGCCGAAGCCACCGGCCAATCGCGGTTGAAGAAGAATTCGGTCCACAGCGTCTGCCCGATCATCAGCGTGCGCGAGCCCCCGAGCAGGTCGGGGATGACGAACTCGCCGACGATCGGGATGAAGCAAAGCAGCGTGCCCGCCGCCGCCCCCGGCAGCGACAGCGGCACGGTCACCTGCCAAAACGCCTTCCAGCGCGGGCAGCCGAGATCGGCCGCCGCTTCCAGCAGCGTCTCGTCCATCTTCTCGAGCGTGGCGTAGAGCGGCAGCACCATGAACGGCAAATAGGAATAGACCAAGCCGATATAGATCGCGGTGTCGGACGCGAGCCATACCGCCGGCTCATGGATGATGTGGAGCCGCATCAGCACATCGTTGAGCAGCCCGTCGCGCTGCAGGATGTTGATCCAGGCATAAACGCGGATCAGGAACGAGGTCCAGAACGGCAGCACCACCAACATCACCAATAGCGGCTGCAGCCCGCGCGGGCTGCGCGCGATGCCGTAGGCGATCGGATATCCGATCAACAGCAGAATCGCGGTCGAGACGCCGGCGACCTGCAGGCTCTTGAAATAGGAGAAGAGATAGATCGGGTCGGAGACGATGAGCCGGTAGCCGTCGAGCGTCAGCCGCGCGAAGAAATCCTGCAAGCCCTGCCAGCCGGCGGCAAGATCGAACACCGGCACATAGGGCGGCTGCGCGATCGCGGTTTGCGAGAGACTGATCTTGAGCACGATCGCGAACGGCACCAGGAAAAAAATCGCCAGCCACAGGTATGGCATCAGCACGACCGCGCGCCTGCCCCAGCTTCGTTCGCTTTTGATCGCTGCGTTCATCGTCTAGTCCGTCAGCAGCACGCCGGCGTCGTGCGGCCAGGACAGCCACACCACGTCCTTGACGGCGAACTGAGCCTTTCCGCGTGCGCTGGTATTGGCGAGCGCGACCTTCATCAGCGAGCGGTCGGCGAGCCGTACCTTGTAGAGCGAAACGTCGCCGCGATAACCGACCTCGGCCACGGTGCCGGACAGCGCGTTGTGATGACCGGCGGCCGGCTTCTCGGCGCTCATGCGCAGCTTTTCCGGGCGCAGCGCCAGCCAGACCTTGCCGCCGGATTTGCCGCCGCCGGCGACGCGCAACGGCCCGAGCCCGGTTTCGAGCGTACCACCCTCGCCCAGTCGTCCTTCGATCAGCGTCACCTCGCCGATGAAGTCAGCAACCCAGCGCGAATTCGGCCGCTCGTAGATCTCGGCCGGCTCGGCCATCTGCGCCAGCCGGCCTCGGTCCATCACGGCGATTCGGTCCGCAACGATCATCGCCTCTTCCTGGTCGTGGGTGACGATGACGAATGTGGTGCCGAGCTTGCGCTGCAATTCCATCAGCTCGAATTGGGTCTCGGCGCGCAGCTTCTTGTCGAGGGCGGCCAGCGGTTCGTCGAGCAGCAACACGCGCGGGCGCTTGATCAGCGAGCGCGCCAGCGCCACCCGTTGACGCTCACCGCCGGAGAGCTGGCCGACGCGGCGCTTGCCGAAGCCTTGCAGCTTGACCAGCGCCAGCATCTCGGCGACCCGCTCGCCGCGCTCGCGCCGGCCGACGTTCTCCTGGCGCAGGCCGAAGCCGATGTTTCCCTCCACGGTAAGATGGGGAAACAAAGCGTAGCTCTGGAACATCATGTTGACCGGCCGATGGTGCGGCGGAACATCGCCGATGTCCTCGCCGTCGAGCAGGATGCGCCCTTCATTCGGCGCTTCGAAACCGGCGAGCAGGCGCAACAATGTGGTCTTGCCGCAGCCGGAAGGGCCGAGCAGCGCAAAAAATTCGCCGCGCCTGACGTCGAGGCTGAGCGCATCGACCGCGGCCACATCGCCGAAACGCTTGCTGACTTGCTCGAAGCGCACGAGCGCGGGCTGGCTGCCCTCTTCGAGCCCGCGCGTGCCGTCGCCGTCCGCCATCGATTCGCCTCGATGCCTCACCGCGCGCAACGCTAGCGGGGCACGCGTGCGCGCTCAACCGGGCAATTCGAACGGTAATCGCTGAAGCGTCAGGCGGCGTCAGGCGACTCGCCGTCGGGATCGGCCACCGGCGCCGGCGGCGCCGGCGGAAAGCGCGGCGCTGGACCATAATACTCGCCGAGCCGCACGCTCTCGCGCGGCTTGAGCAGGATGGAGATCAGGCGATCTAACAGCGCCTTGGCCGACACCGGCTTGCACAGGAACTCGTTCACGCCGAGCTTGGCCGATTCCAGGATGCGCCAGCGCTCGCCGTGGGCGGTGAGCATGATGATGGGAATGTCCGGCATCGGGAACGCGCCGGGCGAGCGCACGATGCGCACCAGTTCCGGGCCGTTGAGCAGCGGCATCTCCCAGTCCAACACCACCACGTCGGGGGTAACCGTGCGGATCATTTCGAGCGCGGCGATGCCGTCACCGGCTTCGAAGATCTTCTTGACACCGAGATTGGCGAGCATGCCGCGCACCAGATTGCGCATGAACGGATTATCGTCGACCACCAGCACACGCAACTGCTGGATCAGGACTTCGACGTGCTTGGCGCTGATGTTCATGGGGGGCGCTCCGGCAGCGGGATATTGTGCCGCAATCATCACCGGGACGTTAACGTGCGTCTGACCGCGTCCTGCCAGCCGTTATATTTGCGTTCACGCATTTCGGCGTCCATGCGCGGCTCGAAACGGCGGTCGAGCCGCCATTGCGCGGCAAAACCGTCGAGATCGGGACAGAGGCCGGCGGTACGGCCGGCAAGATAGGCGGCGCCCAGGGCGGTCGTCTCCATCACCGAGGGTCGGTCGACCGGGCTCGCCAGCATGTCGGCGAGGAACTGCATGGTGGCATTGCTGGCAGTCATACCGCCGTCGACGCGCAGCACGCCGGGCCCTTGCGCCGCCGGCCAGTCGGCGCGCATGGCCGCAAGCAGATCGCGGGTCTGGTAACCGACCGATTCCAGCACCGCGCGCGCGAGTTCGGCGTCGCCGGAATGCCGGGTGAGGCCGAAAATCGCGCCGCGCGCCTGGGCGTCCCAATAGGGCGCGCCGAGCCCGACAAAAGCCGGCACCAAGTAGACCTGCTCGGCCGGATCGGCGAGACCGGCCAGCGCGTCGACCTCCGCCGAATGGGCGATGATCTTGAGTCCGTCGCGCAGCCATTGCACCGCGGCGCCGGCGATAAAGATCGCCCCCTCCAGCGCGTAGGTGCGCTTGCCCGCGAGTTGATAGGCGATAGTGGTGAGCAGCCGGTTGCGCGAGACGACGCGCTCGGCGCCGGTGTTGAGCACCATGAAGCAGCCGGTGCCGTAGGTCGATTTCATCATGCCGGGCTCGAAGCAGCCCTGCCCGATGGTCGCCGCCTGCTGGTCGCCGGCCATGCCGAGAATACGCATGGGCGCACCGAACAAGTCCGGCGCGGTGATGCCGAATTCGCCGGCGTTATCGCGCACCTCCGGCAGCAGGCTTGGCGGCACGCCGAACAGCTTGCAAAGGCCCTCGTCCCATGCACCCTTGCCGATGTCGAACAAGGCCGTGCGCGCGGCATTGCTGGCGTCGGTCGCATGCACCTTGCCGCCGGTAAGCCGCCACAACAGGAAGCTGTCGATGGTGCCGAAGGCGAGCTTGCCTGTTTCGGCAGCCGCGCGCGCGCCGTGAACGTGTTCGAGCAGCCAGGCGATCTTGCTGGCGGAGAAATAGGGATCGAGCAGCAGCCCGGTCTTGGCGGCAATCTCCGGCTCGTGGCCGCGTTCGCGCAGCAAGCCGCAAAGCTCGGCCGTGCGCCGGTCCTGCCAGACGATCGCGTTGTGGATCGGCTTGCCGGTCGCGCGCTCCCAGATCACCGTGGTTTCGCGCTGATTGGTAATGCCGATGCCGACGACCTCGCGCGGATCAAGGCCCGCCCCGGCAATCGCTTCGCGTACGCAGGCGACGGTAGCGGACCAGATTGCTTCCGGGTCGTGTTCGACCAGGCCGGGCGCCGGATAGATCTGGTGCAGCTCGTGCTGGGCGAGGCTAAGCGGGTTGAGCGCCGCATCGAAGGCGATGGCGCGCGTCGAGGTGGTACCCTGGTCGATGGCGATGAGAGTTGCGGCCAAGGCTTCTTCCCCCGCTGCCGCGCTGGGCAATGCTGACAGCAGCGCGGAGCTTAGTTCAGCAGGATCAGGTTGGCGATTGCGTCGTCGTTGTCGGCATGGACCGCGGTCACCATTTTGCGCGGCGCCGGGCCGTAATAGTCGCCGGTATTCACCACCGGGCGTGGCTTGGTCAGCACCGAGATCAGGCGGTCCTGCAAGGCCTTGGACGATACCGGCTTGAGCAGGAATTCGTTGACGCCGACCTTCACCGCTTCGATCACACGCGAGCGCTCGCCGTGGCCGGTTAGCATGATGATCGGCACGTTCGGATACGGGAAGGTTTCAGGCGAGCGCACCATGCGCAGGAAGGCCGGACCGTCAACGCCGGGCATTTCCCAGTCGAGAATGACGACGTCGGGCGAAGCGGTGCGGATGATCTCGAGACCAGCCGGTCCGTCGCCGGCCTCATAGATATTACGCACGCCGATGCTCATCAGCAGGGCGCGCACGACCTTGCGCATATACGGCTCGTCGTCCACCACCAGCACCTTGGTGGCGGCAAAGCGAGCGACGAGGGCCTTGGCATTGATCGGCATTGGCAATCCCTACGCCCCGAAACGGTGCTATCGCCGCCACTAAGGCACAAAGGTGTGCCGGTAGACTAAAACGGGCCGCGTCAATTGCACTGATTCCGGCAAGACTTGGTAAACCATAAACGCGCCTTTCAGGGCGCGAGCTGCTGTACCATCTCGGCATTAAGCGAGACGATGAACTGGCTGAGCGCGGCGGTCTCTTCGTCCGTGGCCTTGAGGCCAAGCTTGCTGCGCCGGTACAGCACGTCCTCCGCGGTCTGCGCCCATTCGTTCTCGACGAGGTAGCGCACCTCGGCGCCGGTGAGATCGCCGGTGAAGCGGGCTCCCAGATCGTCCATGCTTTGCGCGGCCCCGAGAATGCGCTCGCAACGCGTTCCGTAGGCCCGCACCAGGCGTTGCGCGTGCGGCTGGGAGACAAAGGGCCAGCGCCCGATCGTTTCGCCCACCAGCGCGGGCAATCCATCGGGCGAAAAATCGCCGCCGGGTAGTGTCGAGCCGGCGGTCCAGGGCGGCCTCGCCGGGGAAAAAGGACCGATCTTCGCCATCGCCGCCTCCGCCAGTTTGCGGTGGGTGGTGATCTTGCCGCCGTAGATGGTCAAGAGCGGCGCCTCGTCGGGCCGCGCCTCAAATGCAAGCGTATAGTCGCGGGTGACGTCCTCAGGCCTGCCGGCGCCGTCGTCATAGAGCGCGCGCACGCCGGCGAACGCCCACACCAGCTCGTCGGGCATGATCTTGTCGCGGAAATATTCGTTCACGGTGTTGCAGAGATAAACGATCTCGTCGTCATCGGCCGATGGCGAATTAAGGTCGCCAACGAAATTTTCGTCGGTGGTGCCGATCAGGGTGAACTCCTGCGCGAACGGCAGGACGAACACCACGCGCCCGTCGGCGGCCTGCAAAAGATAGCCGCAATCGTGCTCGAAACGGCGGCGCACCACGATATGACTGCCCTTGATCAGCCGCACCGGCGCCGCGAGCGGCCGCCGGATCACGGTGTCGGCCACCTCGCCGATCCAGGGCCCGGCGGCATTGACCAGCGCGCGCGCGGTCTTAACCTCGCGGCGGCCCCGAGCGAACAGCACCAGTTCCCAGTCCTGCTCGCGCCGCTCCGCCCGCACGCAGCGAGTGCGGGTGCGGATAACGGCGCTGTGCTCGGCGGCATCGAGCGCGTTGAGCACGACCAGGCGAGAATCGTCAACCAGGCAATCGGAATATTCAAAGCCGTAGTGAAACGAGCGCTTGAGCGGCGCGCCGAGCGCGTGATGGGTGAGATCGACGGTGCGGCTTGCCGGCAACAGCCTGCGAGCGCCCAGCCAGTCGTACAGAAACAAGCCGAAGCGCAGCAGCAGCGCCGAGCGCCGGCGCGGGAGCAGTGGCAGCAGGAAGCGCGTCGGGCGGATCAGATGCGGGGCCATGCGCAACAGCACTTCGCGCTCGGCCAGCGCCTCGCGCACCAGCCGGAAGGCGCCGCGTTCCAGGTAGCGCAGGCCGCCATGGATCAGTTTTGAAGAGGCCGAGGAGGTGCCGGAGCCGAGATCGTTCATCTCGACCAGCAGCACGCGCAGGCCCCGCCCGGCTGCGTCGCGGGCGAGCCCGGTTCCGTTGATGCCGCCGCCAATGATGGCGAGATCGAAGTCGGCCATTACCTGCTGATTCGCTGCTTGCGCGCAGAATGAGCGGCGCCACCGGCGCACTCAAGCCCGCCAAAAGCCACAACATTCGGCCACGATTGCCAAACAAGCTCGTTCTAGCCATATGTCGTAAACAATGTCCTCGCGACGCTTGAACCGCCGGGACCTTGAAGCCGGATCTCATGCCCTCCCCCCACCTGCTCGTCATCGAAGGCAATTCACCGCAGACCACGGCCGAACACGTGGCCGCCGGCGGCGTGCCGGCGAGCAAGGGCTATTCCGACCTGTTGCGCGAGTTACTGGCGGGGGCAGCGGTGGACATCTGCTATCCGGGCGACCCCGCCGCGACCTTGCCGGCCGGCGAAGCGTTGGAAGGCTATGACGGCATCGCCATCACCGGCTCGGCGCTGCACGTCTATAGCGGCGGCCCCGAGGTCATGCGGCAGGTCGACTTGGTGCGTGCGGCACTGGCGACGGGAACGCCGGTGTTCGGCTCCTGCTGGGGCCTGCAGGTGATCGCGGTGGCGGCCGGCGGCAGCGTGCGCAAAAATCCCAAGGGCCGCGAGATCGGCTTCGGCCGCGGCATTCGACTGACCGAAGCCGGCCGTAAGCATCCGATGTATGTCGGCAAGCTCGACGTGTTCAACGCGCCGACCGTGCATCTCGACGAGGTCGACGTCGTGCCGCCCGGCACCACCGTGCTTGCCACCAACGCGATGTCGTCGGTGCAGAGCGTGGAAATCCGCACCAACGGCTCGGTGGCCTGGGCGGTGCAGTATCATCCGGAATATCCCTTACGCGAGCTGGCGGCGATCGTGCGCCGCATCGGCACAAGGCTGATCGGGGAAGGCTTCTTCGCCGACGAGGCCGACATGAAAATGTTCGCGCAGGATCTCGACCTGCTCGACCGCGATCCCGAATGCAAGCGGCTGGCCTGGCGGCACGGCGTCAGCAAGAACATACTCGACAAGAAGCTGCGGGTGAGCGAGGTGGCGAACTGGCTCGAACTCCAGGTTCTGCCGATGCGGGTGAAGCGGGGAAGAGGGTGAGCGATTTTTCCGGCAAGCACGCGGTGGTGACCGGCGGCACCGGCGCGCTTGGCTCCGCAGTGGTCGGTGCGTTGATAACGGGCGGCGCCAGCTGCACCGTTCCTTACGTGCACGAGGCGGAAGCGGAGCGATTTCCGTTTCGCAATGACGGCAAAGCGAAGCTGATCAAGGTTTCCGATCTGTCCGATGAGGCGCAAGTCGCCAAGGTTTACCAACATGCGACGCCTTGGGCCTCGATCCACATTGCCGGCGGTTTCGCCATGGGCGAGGTCGCCAAGACCGACAAGGCCGCGCTGATGGCGCAGCTCGACAACAACTTGATCTCCTGCTTCTTGTGCTGCCGCGCCGCGGTCAACGCCATGCGCGCGTCCGGCGGCGGCCGCATCGTCAACGTGGCGGCGCGCCCCGGGCTTGAATGGCGCGCCGGCGCCGGCATGGCGGCCTATACGGTCGCCAAGGCGGGCGTCGCCGCGCTCACCGTCGCGCTCGCCGAGGAAGTCGCCAAGGACGGCATTCTGGTCAATGCGGTAGCGCCCTCGATCATGGATACAGCCGCCAACCGCACGGCCATGCCGAAGGCGGATTTTTCAGCCTGGCCGAAGGTGGAAGAGGTGGCGGCGACGATTTTGTTTCTGGCCTCGCCGGACAACAAGGTCACGCGCGGCGCGGTGGTGCCGGTGTATGGGAAATCCTGATGTCCGTTCATTCCCGCGCAAGCGGGAATCCAGAGCACCATTTTCAGAATTAAAAGCTGGGTCCCCGCATTCGCGGGGACGAACGGATGGGGATCACCCGGCGATCGGCACTAGTTCGAGCGGCGGGCGCAGCAGGCGCTGCACCGCGTTGGCGGCGACCACGGTGCGGCCTTCCGCATAGGCCTCGTGGTTCTTCTCGATGTCGTCGAGATCGTACTGATAGTTGACCATCAGCCCGTGCGCCTGCGCCAGCGCCTTGTCCGAGACATCGGCCAGCCAGTTGATGCGCTCGAGCCGCGCGCCGTTGCCGAGATGGAAACGCGCCACCGCGTCGACCGGCAGCCCGCGCGGGCCGCGCGCGCGCACCAAATACCAGGCCGCCGCCCGCATCACCGGGTCCCGCAGCCGCTCCGTCATCTCCTCATTGGCCCACCAGCCCGGCTCATCGAGCGCCGCCAGCACGGCCTTGTCGGCCTCGGTCAGCACCGCCGATTTTGCCTCTTCGCGTTCGCGCTTGAGCCAGGCGGCAAAACCGGTGAGCGGCGACAGCGTCACGAAGGTCGACAGCTTCGGCATCTCGCGGCTGATCTCCTCGACCACCTGCTTGATCAGGAAGTTGCCGAAGGAGACGCCAGTGAGCCCGCGCTGGCAGTTGGAGATCGAGTAGAACACCGCGGTGCGGTTCTTCTCGCCGTCGCTCACTTCGCGCTCGGGACTAAGAATCGGCGCGATCGCGGCCGGGATGTCGCGGGTGAGCGCGACCTCGACGAAGATCAGCGGGTCGTCCACCAGCGCGGGATGGAAAAAGGCGTAGCAGCGCCGGTCGGGCGGATCGATGCGCCGGCGCAGGTCCTCCCAATCGTGAATCGCGTGTACCGCCTCGTAGCGGATGATCTTTTCCAGCACGATCGCCGGCGTCGACCAGTCGACGTGGCGCAGCACCAGGAAGCCGCGGTTGAACCAGGACGAGAACAAATGGACGAAATCATCGTCGACCGCGGCGAGATCGTCGCGCTTGACGAGCGCGTCCAGCAATTGCTCGCGCATATGCACCAGCGCCACGGTGCCGCCGGGCGCCAGATTGAGCCGGCGGAACAGTTCCTGCCGGCGCGGCTCGGAAGCGGCGTGCACGGCGGCGGCGGTGGCGTCGCTCTGGTTTTCCCGCCAGGCCGCGATGGCGGATTCCAGCCGCGCGTTGTCCGTCCCGAAGCGCTGGGCGAGCGCCTCGAAGAACGCGATGCGCGGCCCAGTGGTAAGTTCGGCGTAGCGGCCGAGAATTTCGCGGGCGAGCGCCACACCGGAGGCCTCGCCGCGGCCGGAGAGCAGGTGTTCGGCGAGCTCGACCAGGCTTTCCGAGCGGGTTGAATCGATGCCGCGGCGGTCGCGGGCGCGATCGAGCAGCGCGCGGCCGCGCTCCGAAATGGTCTGCAACAGTTCGCCGAAAAACGAGGCGTTCATTGAGGTCCTACGGCCGCACCCATCAGAAGGTCCGGCAGCCATATAACAAAGAAACATAGACGAAATTATAATGCCGACGAAACAGTCCACTAACCAGCCGCAAGTCCGTCAGACCAAAGAACAATTCCCGCTCTGGCCAGCGCCAAACGATGGTTTTATAACCTCCGCCATCGCCGTTAATACCGCGTTGCCTGGGAGCTCCATGACATGCCGAAGCCGTTGGCGGGCCTCCGCGTTCTCGAACTCGCCCGCATCCTGGCCGGCCCATGGGCCGGCCAAATCCTCGCCGATCTGGGGGCCGACGTGGTCAAGGTGGAGCGCAAAGGCGCCGGCGACGATACCCGCAGCTGGGGGCCGCCGTTCGTGGAAGGCAAGGACGGCGAGCCGATCGGCTCGGCCTATTTTCACGGCGCCAACCGCGGCAAGCGTTCGATCGAGATCGACTTCGACAGCGACGAGGGCCGGCGCATCGTGCGCAAGCTGGCGGCGCGCTCGGACATGCTGATCGAAAACTTCAAGGTCGGCGGGCTCGCCAAGTTCGGGCTCGACTACAAAAGCCTGGCGCCCGAGAACCCGCGGCTGATCTATTGCTCGGTGACCGGATTCGGCCAGGACGGCCCCTACGCCAAACGCGCCGGCTACGACCTGATGGCGCAAGGCATGGCCGGCATCATGGACCTGACCGGCACGGCCGATGGCGAGCCGACCCGCATCGGCATTCCGGTATCCGACATCTTCACCGGCTGCTATTCGGTGATCGGCATTCTGGCGGCGCTCGCACAGCGCGAGAAGACCGGTAAGGGCGCTTATGTCGACAGTGCGCTGGTCGATTCCACGGTCGGCGTATTGTCGAACCAGGCGCTGAATTATCTGGTGTCCGGCAAGGTGCCGACGCGCATCGGCAACGCGCACGCCAACATCGTGCCCTATCAGGTGTTCCCGGTTGCCGACGGCCACGTCATCATCGCCACCGGCAACAACGCGCAATACGTCAAACTCTGCAACGTGCTGGGCGTGCCCGAGCTCGCCGACAATCCGGCCTACAAGGACAATACCGGACGGCTCAAACACCGAGCCGAGCTGGTCGGCAAGATCACCGCGATCACGTCGCGCATGAAGCGCGATGATCTGCTTAGCCAGCTGGAAGCGGTGCAGGTGCCGGCGGGACCGATCAACAATCTCGAGCAGGTGTTCAACGACCCGCAGGTGATTCACCGCGGCATGCAGCTCAAATTGCCGAGCGCCGCCGCCAAGGGCGGCACCATTCCTGGCGTGCGCACGCCGGTCGTGATCGATGGCTGGAAGGCGGCAAGCGAACACCCCTCGCCGCTGCTCGGCGAACATACGGCGGAGATCTTGAAGGAGATTGGGGAAGGGTGAACCGGTCAATCGACCGGGATCACCGCCGCCAGGCATTCCTCGCCCTTGACGCGTGTGCGGTGACCCTTGCCGTCGCCGTCTTCCATCAACACGGTATCGCCGGGGCCGAAGCTGCGGGTCTTGCCGTCGCTCGCCGTCACTTCGAGTTGACCTTTCAGGCAGATGAGAAACTGCTTCTTCGGCACCTGGATGGAATCGGCGGCCCAGCCGGCGGGCAGCCGGATGAACTGGACGCCGTCGCTCTGATAGGCGTGCGAGACGAACATCAGCGGCGCCGGCGGCCGGTAATCGGCCTCGTCGAGCTTGAGGGTGGCGTCCTCGAAATAGCTATTGCCGTTCTTGTCGGCGAGTAGGCGAACATATTTCATGGCTTGCGCTCCCTTCCGGCCCGGCAGGCATCAAGGTGATGCATTAATCGTATACGGGGAGCGCACGCTCGCCTTGACGTGCGTCAAATGGGCCGCGCCGGCTAGCTGACCGCGGTCGGCGCCAGCGCCTCGATGTCGGTGGCGATATCGATGACCGCCGGTCGTTTGGCGGCCAGCGCTTGCTTAAGCGCCGCCGCGATCTCTTCGGGCCTTTCGACCCGAATGCCGAGCGCGCCCATGTCCTCGGCGAGCTTGGCGAAGTTCATCGGATTGTAGGTCCACAGCTCGCGCGCTTTTTGCGTTTGCTCGCCGCCATAGGCGCGGTCGAAACCGCGCTTCGACTGGTTGCCGCCACCATTATTATTGACGATGGTGACGCTAGCGATGTTCCAGCGCACCGCGGTTTCGATTTCGGCGATGTGGTACCAGAAGCCGGCATCGCCGGTGAAAACCACCACCGGCCGCTGCGGACAGGCCGCCTTGGCGCCGATGCCGGCCGCAAAGGCCCACCCGAGATGGCCGGCGCTGCGTATGTAGCTCTGCGTCGGAGCGCGCAGATCGTACATGCCGCCCATCCACATGCCGGCGTGGCCGGTATCGACGACGACGATGGCGTCGTCGGGCACGTGTTGCGTCAACTCATGGCAGATGCGTGCCGGATGGATCGGGACGGCGTCGGATTCGAGATCGGCCCTGTATTTGGCGGTCCATTCGCTACGCAGCGCTGCGATTTCCTTGATCCAGGCGTCGCGCTTCTTGGCGCTCGCCTTGTCCGCGTTCGCCAGCATGGCCGCGAGCACGGTCTTGGCGTCGCCCAAGACGGTGGCTTGCAAAGGATAGTTACGGCCGAGCGCTTCTGGCGCGATGTCGATCTGGATCGCCGGCGTGCCGATCGCCGGCACCGTCCAGAAATGCGTGGTCATGCCGCCGGTCTCGCTGCCGATGAAACAGATGAGATCGGCGCGGTTGACCGCACGGTTCGCGCTCTCGCGCGAATAAGAACCGACGACGCCGACCGAGAGCGGATGGATGCCGGGGATGCTGTCTTTGCCGTTGAGCGAGGTGGCGACCGGGATCTGCAGCGTTTCGGCAAAAGCGACCAGCTCCTTCCCCGCGCCCGAGGCGCGCACGCCGCCACCGGCGACGATGATCGGACGTTCCGCTTTTTGCAAAAGGTCGAGCGCTGTTTTCACAGCAGACGCGTCTGGCACGGGGCGGAACGGCGGTACCCTGGCAAACTGCGCTTCCACCAGCGCCTCCATCTCGGCCTCTTCCACATCGAGCTGGCCCTCGTTACCGCGGAATTGCAGATGCACCGGCCCGGGCGCACCGGTCACCGACGTGCGGAAAGCCTGGCGCACCATGTCGGGGATGCGCGAGACGTCATCGATCGTTGCGTTCATCTTGGTGACCGGCTCGAAGGCCGGCACATCGTCGACTTCTTGATAGACCTTGCGGAATTTGGTTTTCGGATCGCGGCCGCCGCTAAAGGCGATCACCGGCGAATGCGCCAGATAGGCGTCGCGTAAGCCGGCGGCGAGATTAAGCGCGCCGATCACCTGCGCCATGCACACTCCGGGCTTGCCGGAGGCGCGCGCATAGCCGTCGGCCATATAGGCGGCGGATTTCTCGCCGTGGCAGTGTACGCGCGCGATTTTGGTGCGCCGTTCCATTTCGGCGAAGGTGCGCCGCAGCACCGCCGGCACCATGAAGACGTGGGTGACGCCGTAGCCCGCCAGCATGTCGGCGAGCACCTCGGCGCCGGTGCGTTTGACGTTGTGGCCTAGCATGGAAACGATACCTCTCTCCGTCTCATCCTGAGGAGGTCGCGAAGCGGCCGTCTCGAAGGATGGGGCGGCCCCACCCGATCTCGGGTTTACCCGAGATCGGCATACTTAAGTGCGCAAGTCGGGTAAACCCGACTTGCGATGTTCGAGACGCGGCGCGGAGTTTATCATCGGGCCGCGCTTCGCGCGGACCCGTTGGCGCCGCTCCTCACCATGAGGGCCGATTGATTCATTTAATCGCCAACGGATTGACCGGCGAGCCGACCGCGCCGGTGATCGGCAGCGCCGGCGCCACGAACAGGAACTCATAGACCTGATCGGCGGCGCAGTCGTCGGCCAGTTCCTTCAACTGGAAAATCTCGCCCATGCTCATGCCCATGATCGGAATGGTGATCCAGTGCCAGGGCTGGTTGATGCCCTCTTCGCTCTGGTTCGGACGCACCTCGCAGCCCCAGGTGTCGCTTGCCAAGGCGGCGAGCTCGGTTTCCTGGACGAAATCGAGCGTTTCGAATCCGAAGCCCGGCGCGTCGCCGCCCGGGTAGCCGTCCCAGCTGCCGGCTTTCTGGCAGCGCTCCATCATGCCGGTGCGCACGATGATGAAGTCGCCGCGCTTGAGTTCGACGTTCTGCTGCTTGGCGGTGCTGTAGAGGTCGTCATTGCTGATGGCGTAGCCGTCGTCGAGCGATTCCACGCCCTTGTAGCGCGCCACGTCGAGCAAGACGCCACGGCCCACCATCCTGTTCTTGGTCTTCTCGATGCCGCATTTCTGCGCGCCGGCGCTGGTCACCTCGCGGCAGTCGTAGCCGTTCCACATGTAATCTTCATAGAACACGTGGCCGAGCCCGTCCCATTGCGTGCCGCATTGCAACGGCATGGTCACCATGTCGTCGGCGGCGCGGATGCCGCGCTTGTCGAGCACGCCGGAATAGGCGTCGGTGCCGGTGCGCAGCATGGTGTGGATCGGATTGGTGCGGCCCATGGACGGGTATTTGCTCTTGGCGCCTTGCGGCCCGGTGTGGTCGAAATTGAGCGCGAGCGAGATCACCTTGCCCTTCTTCACCAGCCTTGTGGCGGCGACGATGTCGTCCGGCGTGGTGTAGTTGAGCGTGCCGATCTCGTCGTCCGGGCCCCATTTGCCCCAGTTCTTGTATTTTTCGGCGGCGTCGCGCAGGTCCTGGCGGGTGACTTTTCGGGCGACCATGGGTTTCCTCTGAAGAAATGCGGCGTGCGTGGCTGGCGCGAATACAGCCTGCAGGACGGTGCGATTGCAAGCCCTTTGGGAACTGACTCTCATTTGTCATGCGCGGGCTTGACCCGCGCATCCCGCTTAGGATGGCATGGCATTTCCAATTTTATCGGGATGGCCGGGACAAGCCCGGCCATGACAGGCCAACAAAATGCGTATCGTAGACATCCGCGAAACCGCGATCCCGCTTAAGTCGAAGCTCGCCAATTCGAGCTTCGATTTCTCCGAGATGACCACCTCGGTGGTGGCGGTAATCACCGACGTGATGCGCGATGGCAAGCCGGTCTGCGGCTTTTCCTTTAACTCTACCGGGCGCTATGCCTGCGGCGCGGCCATGCGCGCGCGCTTCATCCCGCGCATCCTGGCCGCCGCGCCCGACACGCTGCTCGATGCCAGCGGCCTGCTCGATCCAGCGAAAATCCTCACCTGCATGATGCAGCGCGAGAAGGCCGGCGGTCATTCCGAGCGCTCGATCGCCATCGGCACCATCGAGGTGGCGGTGTGGGACGCGCTTGCCAAGATCGTGGACAAGCCGCTGCACGCCGTGCTGGCCGAGCGCTTTAGCGGCGGCAAACTCCCCGACAAGGTATTTTGCTATGTCGGCGGCGGCTGGTACTGGCCGGGGCAGACGATTCAAGATTTGCAGGACGAGATGCGCCGCCATCTGGCCGCCGGCTACACCATGGTGAAGATGAAAATCGGCGGCGCCCCGCTCGCCGAGGACCTGCGCCGGCTGCAAGCGGTGCTAGAAGTCGTCGGCTCCGGCGACAATCTCGCGGTCGACGCCAATTGCAAGTTTGAGCGCGATGAAGCGCTGGCCTACGCCAAAGCGCTGGCGCCTTTCGAGCTGCGCTGGTTCGAGGAGCCCTGCGACCCGCTCGATTTCGAACTGTTCGCAGAATTAGCCAGCGCATATGCGCCGCCATTGGCGGCCGGCGAAAATCTTTTTTCGACCCAGGACGTGGAGAATCTGGTGCGCTTCGGCGGCTGGCGCACCGGCCGCGATTTCATCCAGATCGATCCGCCACAGGCTTATGGCATCACGCAATATGCCCGCACGGTTCGTATGCTGGAGGCCCGCGGCTGGCCGCGCCGCTGCCTCTTTCCGCACGGCGGCAACCAGATGTCGCTCGCCATCGCCGCCGGCTTCGGACTCGGGGGCGCCGAGTCCTATCCGGGCGTGTTCGGCGACTTCGGCGGCTTTGCCGACGATGCGCGGGTCGAAAACGGCGCCATCGCGCTATCCGACCGCCCCGGCATCGGCTTCGAGGGCCAGGCTGCGCTCTACCGGATTATGAAAGAGCTCGCAGGGATTTGAGTCCCAGCCGGCAATTGAGCGAACGTGGCTGCAATGACCGAGCCGGTAAATCATCGCCGGCTCCGCCAAAACGACTGCCGCGCCGCTTTTGGCCCATGCAAACACGCGTACCGCCGCGCGACGCCATCGCTGGTCCAGGCGCGGACGCGAACTAGATTCGCTGAAATTCCGTTATTTCAATCAGATCAGAATTGACTTCCAAGCGCGGAGCAAGATCGCCCGCGTCAAGCTCTTCGATTTTTTCCTCGATTTTGCCGATCACGTATCGCGAGAACGGACCCAGATGCAGGTAAAGCGCTATCAGCGCCACGATCCAGCGAGCCGACTGCGGATTGCTCGACACGCATTTTGAAAAAGTCGGCCAGAAAATCTCACGTGGTTCGGGCAATTTGGTAATGATCCGGGTGACAATATCCGACGCACCGAACCTGTGCCGGGACTCGCGGGCCGGGGTCTGGCGGTTTCGATGAGAATTGTCGAGCAAGCTTGCCAGGCGTTCCAGACGTCCAGCATAGGCTGCCGGATCGTAGACCTTTTCAAGCACGCGTTTGTAGTCGAGCAGTATCTCTTGTCGCGGTCGCAGGGTGTCGAAATTCAAGCCGTGAGTGCACTGATCCGCAGACCCCGGCAGATACGAGTCCGGCGTGGGGTGCAGGCGGCCCTCTTTCTCGAGCCGGCGTGTCAACTGTGTGTTGGGCAGGGCATAAAGCAGGCCAACCATGCAAACGGGAATCGCGGCGTCCTCTATCAATTCGATCATTTCGTCCGCAATCGAACCCTTTTCACTATCGAAGCCGACGATGAATCCCGCTGTCACGAACATGCCCGCTGCGTAAATCTTGTGGATGGACTCGACCAGACCGCGCCGGATGTTTTGCTTTTTCTTCGTGGCGACCAGCGTGTCGGCATTGGGGCTTTCGATCCCGACGAACACGCCGACAAAATTGGCCTTGCTCATCGCTTGCAAAAAATCGTCATCATCCGCCAGATTGACCGAAGCTTCGGTCGTGAATTCGAACGGATAATCGTGCTTTTCAAGCCACGATTTTAACTCCCGAACGAAGGTCCTGACGGCCTTCTTGTTGCCGATAAGATTGTCGTCGACAAAATCGACATGGCCGCGATAGCCAAGCCGATATAGCTCGTCGAGCTCCGCCAGCATTTGGGAATTGGTTTTGGCTCGCGGGACGCGGCCGTAAAGCTCTATGATGTCGCAAAATTCGCACATGAACGGGCAGCCACGCGAAAATTGCACGCCGATATGCAGGTAGTAGTTGAAATTAAGCAGGGAGAAACGCGGTATCGGGCTCTTGGTCACATCAACCGTAAATTTCTCGGCCTCGAATAGGCCCTCGCGCGCTCCAGCTTCCCACGCCGCGACGAATGCATCGATGATGCCCTCGGCTTCGCCAAGAACGCGGAAATCGGCTTTCTCATAGATATGCGGGGTCGACGTGACGGCCGGCCCGCCGACTACGACCGGTTTTCCCTTTGCATGGCATAGGTCGATGACTTCGAGCGTGTCGGGTTGCTGAGGCAACATGCCTCCCGTCATCACCAGGTCGGCCCATTCAAGGTCTTGGCCGGTTAGTTCCTCGGCGTTGCGGTCAACCAGGCGAACGGCCCATGAGGACGGCAGCAAGGCCGCCACAGTGATCAGGCCGAGAGGAGCCGCGGGGTAGCGCGCACCGAAAAGCTCGCAGGTCGCTGCGAAGTTCCAAAACGTATCGGCAGCAAAACGCGGGTAGACCAGCAGAATGTTGTACGCGCGCGGTGCCATAATTTACTCTTAATTGAGCGGGCGCCATTTGGCCAGCGTCAAAATGCAGGAAAGTTCAGCTCGTCCGGGGTTGAAGCGCACTGTGTCTATTTTTTTGCGGCCTAAGCGAGGCGAAATCGCCGGGCTTGGTTCGGAGAGCAATTGCCTCAGCCGGGCTGAAAGGCGTGCGCGTAGCGTACTAGAATGCCCGGGCCTGGCCCTAAGCGGACATTAGCGCCCCGCGCCCTTCAATCAATGTCGATAAACGTCAGCGGCCTTGCCACCATCTCCAAGGATTTGCGCTCGGCAGGAACGGCCCAACGCCACGCCACCAAGCCGCCTAAAATCATCAGAACGGCACCCAGCAGATAGCCGCCGAACACGCTCATGCGCGAGCCGGTGTCGATCAGATGGCCGAACAGCGTGGGACCGACGATGCCGCCGATGCCGGTGCCGATAGCGTAGAAAAACGCGATCGCCAGCGCGCGGATCTCGAGTGGGAAGGTCTCGCTCACCGTCAGATAGGCCGAGCTCGCCGCCGCGGAGGCGAAGAAGAAGATCGCCATCCAGCAAATGGTCTGCGCCTCCGCCCCGATCAGATTACGCGCGAAAAGCCAGCCGGTGCCGGCGAGCAGCAGGCCGGAGATAATGTAGGTGAAGGCGATCATCGGCTTGCGGCCTTGGGTGTCGAACAGCCGGCCGATCAGCACGGGACCTAAGAAATTTCCCGCCGCGAACGGCAGCAGGTACCAGCCGACGTGATCGGAGGGCACATCATAGAAATCGGTGAGGATGAGCGCGTAGGTGAAGAAGATGGCGTTGTAGAAAAAGGCCTGCGCCGCCATCAGGCATAGGCCCACGTAGGTGCGCTGGCGGTGACGCTTGAACAATGTCTGCGCCACCTCCCACAGCGGCGTCGATTTGCGCGTGCGCAATTTCACGCGCGGCAGATCGTGCGCCGGCGGCACATTCTCGAAGCGTCCTTCGATCTCGTCGACCACGCGGTGCGCTTCGTCCGCGCGCCCATGGGTCATCAGCCAGCGCGGGCTTTCCGGCAGCCACAGCCGCATGAAGAAAATCACCAATGCAAGAGACGCGCCGATCAGGAAGGCAAGCCGCCAGCCGACTTCCGGATTGATCACGTCGGGGTCGAGCAGCACCAGCGAGCCGAGCGCGCCCATGGCGGCGCCGACCCAGAAGCTGCCGTTGATGACGAGGTCGGTCCAGCCGCGCACGCGCGCCGGGATCAGTTCCTGGATGGTGGAATTGATCGCGGCATATTCGCCGCCGATACCGGCGCCGGTGATGAACCGAAACAGCGCGAAGCTCGCGATGTTCCACGAACCGGCGGTGGCCGCGGTGGCGGTGAGATAGACCGTCAGCGTGATGAAGAACAGCTTCTTGCGGCCGAGCCGGTCGGTGAGCCAGCCGAAGAACAGCGCGCCGAGCACGGCGCCGGCGAGATACGCGCTGGCGGCGAGCCCGATGTCGGCATTGCTGAAGCGCAGCACCGGGCTGTCCTTCAGCGCGCCGGCGAGCGAGCCGGCCAGCGTCACCTCCAACCCGTCGAGAATCCAGGTGATGCCGAGCGCCGCCACCACCAGTGAGTGGAAGCGGCCCCAGGGCAGCCGGTCGAGCCGCGCCGGGATGTCGCTCTCAACGATGTCGCCCACGGCCATTGGATGCCCTCGCCCATTCATCCCTGTCATTCCGGGACGGCGCGTTAGCGCCGGGCCCGGAATCCATAACCCCGGTCTGTGACTATGGATTCCGGGTTCGCTCACTTCGCTCGCGCCCCGGAATGACAGCGGGGTGTGGCGAGTCTAACGCCTTGAACCGAGCCGTGTTCGGTAAATTGCCACGGGCGCTGTCACCGAAATGCAACAGCGCGGAGCCAATTCGGAGAGCCTACTAATCCACAGGTACAGGGGCTCGGCGGCAAAACACGATCGGCTATTCTGCGGCGGCGGCGATCCTCGCCGCCGCTGCCGTTTCGGACCCGCATGGAAACTGAAGTCCTCCGCCGACTGAACTATGCCGCCGCCATCGCCTGCGGCGTGTTCGCGGCCATGGCCATGCATATCGTGCTCACGGTGTTCGGCGTCGGGCTCGACACGGTGCTGCGCCAGGTCGCCGGCGCCAGCAAGCAGCAGTTCATCTCGGCGCTGGCCTGGTGGGCGATCGGCGCTGCCGGCTTCATCGGCGGCTGGGGCACCGGGGCTTATTTGATCGCGGCGGCGCGCGAGCGCGAATTCGTCTATCGGCTGGCGCGGCGCTTCCTGATCGCGCTGGTGTTCGCGGTCGCCACTGCCGGCGGTATCATGAGCAAGAGCGGCGACGTCGGCGGCACCGTCGACGTGATCGCCGGCGTAACCGCCCTCGGGCTCGGCGCGATCTGCGCCTATTGCGGTGCGCGGTTCGCCTATCTCAACGCCGAGCAGGTCTAGCCCTGCTCAGCCCGCGCCGGCTGAACCGCGCTGCGTCCAAGCCTGCAATAGATCGACCGGGAACGGGAACACGATGGTCGATGAGCGTTCGCTCGAGATGTCGAACAGCGTGGCGAGATAGCGCAGTTGCATGGCCTGCGGCACCGGCGCCAAAATCTTGGCGGCTTCGACCAGCTTGGCGGCGGCCTGCTGCTCGCCCTCAGCGTTGATGATCTTGGCGCGGCGCGAGCGCTCGGCCTCGGCCTGGCGGGCGATAGCGCGGATCATGCTTTCGTCGAGATCGATGCGCTTGATCTCGACGTTGGAGACCTTGATGCCCCAGGCGTCGGTCTGCCGGTCGAGCACCTCCTGGATGTCGGTGTTGAGCTTGTCGCGCTCGGCCAGCATTTCGTCGAGGTCGTGCTTGCCGAGCACTGAGCGCAGCGTGGTCTGCGCCAGCTGGCTGGTCGCCTCCATGAAGTCGCGCACCTGGATGACGGAGCGCTCGGCGTCCATGATGCGGAAATAGATCACGGCGTTGACCTTCACCGACACGTTGTCGTGCGAGATCACGTCCTGCGGCGGCACGTCGTTGACGATGATGCGCAGATCGACCCGCACCATCTGCTGGACGATGGGCACCATCAGGATCAGGCCCGGCCCCTTGGTGCCGGTGTAGCGGCCGAGGGTGAACATGACCGCGCGTTCGTATTCGCGCAGGATGCGGATCGACGAAAACAGGATGAACAGCAGGACGGCGACCACCAAGCCGATAGCGATGGAAAAGGCCATGCTTTAGTCTCCTTCTGAATACGTTACCGTCAGGCCGGTTCGACATGCAGAACCAAGCCCTCACGATTGACGACTTTGATGCGCGTTCCCGGCTCGAGCGGGCGTGACGAGCGCGCGCGCCAGATTTCCCCCTGAACCCGAACCTTTCCCTCGTCCTGCTGCCAGGTCAGTGCCTCGCCCTCGGCGCCCATGATCCCCTCCTGGCCGGTGACGACCGGGTGTTTGCGCGAGCGCAAGAGCAACGCGATCACCAGCACGAACAGACCGGCGGTGACGATCATGGCCGCGGCCAGCACCGATAACGACAATTCGAATCCAGGTACTCCGGAGTTGAACATCATGAAGGATCCTATGCCGAACGCGATCACGCCGGCGATGCCGATGACGCCGAAGGAGCCGATGAAGACTTCGGCGATCATCAGGCCGACTCCGATCAGCACCAGGCCGGCGCCGGCGTAATTGATGGGCAGCAGGTTGAGCGCGTAGAGCGCCAGCAACAGACTGATGACGCCGATGGTGCCCGGCACCATGGTGCCGGGCGTGGTGAATTCGAAGATGATGCCGTAGATGCCGATCAGCATCAGGATAAAAGCGACGTTGGGATTGGTGATGATGGCGAGAAACTCGGTCCGCCAGCCCGGCGCGATCGCCACTACGTTCAATCCAGTGGTATCCAGCGTTGCAGGTTTTCCAGCGACGATTACGCCGCGCCCATCTATCTTGCGCAACAGGTCGGGCACGTCGGCGGCGACGACGTCGATGACCTTGAGTTGGAGCGCAGCCTCCGCGGAAAGGCTGTCCGCCGAGCGGACGGCTTTCTCGGCCCAGTCGACGTTGCGCTTGTTGAGCTCGGCCAGGCTGCGGATATAGGCGGTGGCGTCGTTGACGATCTTGCGCGTGTGAGTGTCGGCCGGTTCGGTGCCGGACTTTTGCTTGTCGTCCTTCTTGCCGCCGCCGAACAACCCGCCGCCGAGCTGAATGGGTGTGGCCGCGCCGATATTGGTGCCCGGCGCCATGGCGGCAATCGCGCTGGCATAGGCGATATAGGTGCCGGCGCTGGCCGCGCGCGCGCCGCCCGGCGCGACGAAAGTGGCCACCGGCACCGGCGAGGCCAGAATCGCGCGAATGATCTTGCGCATAGAGCCGTCGAGGCCGCCAGGCGTATTCATCCGCAGTACGACCAGACCGGTATCGTTTGGCTTAACCGCCGCAAGCTCCTGCGCGACGTAGTCGGCGATGGCCGGGCCGATGGCGCCGTTGACTTCGAGCACCACAGCACGGCGGGGGCCTGCCGCGTCACCCGGCGCAGCCGCCAGCAGCAATGCGACCGCCAGAGTGGATACCGCACGCCATGTCATGAGCGTTCTCTATTCGCCGTTCGTTGTTCGCGCAAAACCGGGCAATCGGGCTGCCGATTTCTATAACCGGGGCGATAGGGGATTATTGCATATCCACCGGCTGGCCACCGCGCGGCACCATCAACCATCTGGAATCACTGAAACTTTTCCCGCACAGCGCTGGCCGCCGTGGTCTGCAACAGTCGCGGTGGCGTGGCGCCCGAGTGGAACCTGTCCTACCATCGCAGCCGCAAACAATAAGACCCGAGCGCGCAGCGCTTCGCTGCGACGTCCGGATCACGCGAGGAAACAGTCCTCTCGCTGTCGGCGACGGCGACACAACGGAGGCCGGAATGCAAATACTCCTCATCGCAGCCTGCACGCTGGCAGTGGTATGGATCATCGTGCTTTGGGGCTCGCGCTATTTCGGTCCGCGCTAGATCAACCCCGCATTGCCGCTCGCGCGACCAGCGCGCCCGCGAAACAGCGCGGCCACGCGCGCTGCTTCGCATAGTGTGAAAAGCAAACTATCGCGCCGGTTACTTGTACGTGGTCGGGCCCGCCCGCATTCGTCGGCCGTATCATGCCGATGTCAGACTCACCAAGCCATCTATGCCACAAGTAAATTAACAATCTAGCTTGCCTATTTTTTTCACGGTAACTAAAGCTCACGAACATTATACTTAACGAACCATATTTCTTCATGGGGTCTGACAATGGACGCACACAAAATTGATTTGGTTCAGCAGAGTTTTGAGAAAGTTGCGGCATTGGGACTCAAGGCTGCCGAGCTTTTTTACTCAGAGCTTTTTGCAATCGATCCTTCATTACGCGCGATGTTCAAGGGCAGCATGCAGGAGCAGCACAAGAAGCTGCTTTCTGCCTTGGCCCTCGTGGTGCGCTCGTTGCATACACCCGAAAAGATCGTGGGTGCCGTGGAAAAGCTCGCGGTCAAACATCTCGACTACGGCGTGAAGCCCGAGCACTACACATATGTGGGCAATGCCCTGCTCCGCACGCTCAAGAAAGGCCTGGGATCCGAATTTACCCCCGAACTGTCCGACGCGTGGGTCGACGCATTCCGAATGCTCGCGCACATCATGAAAAAAGCCGCGTACGGCAGCGCTCAAGCTGGGATCAGAGGCGCATCTTTGTCAATGAGGTCTTGGTGCCCAGGGGCGGAATCGAACCACCGACACCGTGATTTTCAGTCACGTGCTCTACCAACTGAGCTACCTGGGCGCCGGCCCGCCTCATCGAGGCGGGGTGGCGAGCGCGGGGCGTTATAAAGGCCCTCACCCGCACTGTCCAGAACGGCACAAACCCAACAAAATTCAAGCTTTGATGCCGATGGCGGCGCGGAACCGCCGTTTGAGTGCGGCGCCGTCGCGTAACGGCAGCACGCGCGGCGGCTCGGAGGCTTCGATCGCCACGCGGGCAAACAAGATATCGCGCAAGCGCGTCAACCGGCCGGCGAGGTCGGCGAGGCCAGCCTCGTCCTCGACGTCGAGGCATGTGGGAAAACCGCAGGCCTTCGCTACGCCGACGAGATCGGCGCCGCTCTGGGTGTGGCTCGGCTGCATGCCTGTTTCACCGTAGATGCCGTTGTCGAACACGATAATAGCCAGGTTGGGCGGACGCTGGATGCCGATGGTGGCGAGCGAACCGAGACCCATGAGCATCTCGCCGTCGCCGGTAATGACCGCGACCCGGCGCTGCGGCTGCGCCAGCGCCAAACCGAGCCCGATCATGGCGGCGCCGCCCATAGCGCCCCACATATAGAAATCGCGATCGTTGTCACCGAGTGCGGCCAGATCCCAGGTGGTCGAGCCGAGGCCCGGCACGACCAGCAGATCGTCGCCGCGGCCGGCGAGCAAGGCGGCCATGGCGGCGCGGCGCTCGAGCTTCATTTCGTCCAAACCTTTTTGCCGATGAGCTGCTGCGAGAGCAGCACGGCAACGATGCGCTCGTCGCCGAAGGCTTGGCTCGCCGCGCGCTGCGCTGCGCCTTCAACTTCGCCGGCCTCGCGCACGCGATGGACTTCCGCTTCGCACAGCTTAAGCACCGGCTCGACGATCGATCCCATCGGCACCTGCCATGGGTTGAACTCCTCCCACTCGCCGCGCATGGTGATGAACATCAGCAGCGGAAAACGGCAGGTGCGCATCAGCGACAGCATGTTGATGCAATTGCCGACGCCGCTCGACTGCATCAGAAGCGCGCAGCGCTGCCCGCCCAGCCAGGCGCCCGCGGCCAGCGCCACGCCCTCCTCCTCGGTGGTGAGCACGATATCGCGAATCTGCGCATCGGCGCGGCAGCGGTCGATCAGCCGGGCATGGCCGGCATCGGGTACGTAGCCGACTTGGGCGATGCCGGCGCGCTTGAGCGTTTCGAACAGGCAATCCGGCCAATCGGTTGTTTGCGCGGGTGCGTTCACGACGGCTCGCCCGCTTCACTGTCAGGCGGGCGCTCGCCGTCCTCGTCCTCATCGTCCTTCACCGGCACCGCGTAGACGCCTTTGAGCCAGCGATTGAGATCGATATCGGCGCAGCGCTTCGAGCAGAACGGCTTGAAGGCGGCATCGACCGGCTTGCCGCAGATCGGGCATGAGGCCACGCGCGCAGTCTTGCGATCGATCTCGTTCATGAACGAATTGTGCCGCCTATTTCCAAAGCGCGAAACCCATGCCGCACCCGGTGCCGGCGGCCGAGCGGTAGCACGGGATGTATTCTTGCCAGACGTTCTTAAGATGCCCGGAGGCGCCGGCCACCGTCAGCCAGTTGCGGATTTCCGAATTGCCGGAATTGAGCTTCTGCACCGGGATCGCAGTCAGCGCCGCGCCGTCATTGCGCTTGAGCGCGTCGAGTAGGCCGCGGTCGAGCTCCTCGTCGACGGTGAAGTGGCTCAGGCCGCCCGAAGCCAGGATGCCGACGCGCTCGCCGCCCTTGGAATTCTGCACCGCCTTCCGGATCGCCTTGCCGAGGTCGTAGCAGCGCTTGGGCCGCGGCTGGTTGGGCGGGAAATAAGTGTTGAGCGCGATCGGCACGATCGGGACGACCTTGTCCTGCAACATGCGCACATGCACGAAGCCGAAGGCGTGGCCCTCGCCGTGCTCCTTCGACAGCTTCTTGGAATGGCTGACGTCGAAGCCCTGGTCGATCAGGCTTTCGATCAGATGCAGGCCGAGCTTGGAGTCGACCGGATATTGCCGCGGCTTGTCGCCGGCATGGAACTGGGAGCGCGCCTTGCGCCAGAACTGCGGGGCATCCTCGTCCATGTGCAGCGGGTTGTTCTCGATCGTCTCGCCCCAATAGACCAGCATGGCGGGCATGTTGTCTTCGAAGAACTGCTCGTGCTGGTCATCGCCGACGATGATGAGCGTGTCGAGCTTGGCGTCGGCCATGTCCTTGGCGAGCCGGGCGATGTTGCCGGTGCAGCGCGCCGAGCGCTCCTCCAGCACCTCGGGCTCGATCTGCTGTTTGATGGAAGGGTCGGCCTGTTCCAGCAGCTCGCCATAGGTGCAGGGCTTGCCGTTCTTGTCGAGCAGCTTGCGGCCGGAGGCGTCGATGGCGGCGTGCTTGGGATAGTCCTCGGCCGGGCTGTTGAGCAGCGGGCTGTGCGAGGTTCCGATGGCGAGCACGATATCGGCCATTTTCACTCCAATTTGCGCTGCTTGCGGTCGGCGTCCAGTGCGCGCAGCTCCGTTTTCAATATCTTGCCGTAATTGTTCTTCGGCAGCGCATCGACAAAAACATAATCCTTCGGCCGTTTGAAGCGCGCAATGCGCGCAAGGCATAGCGCGTCGAGCGCGGCGGCGCTGGCGTCGCCAACCACATAGGCCACCACCACCTCGCCCCATTCGCGGTCGGGCCGGCCGATGACGGAAACCTCGCGCACGCCGTCATGCGTCAGCAGCACTTCCTCGACCTCGCGCGGATAGATATTGGAGCCGCCCGAGATGATCAGGTCCTTGGAGCGGTCCTTGAGGTGGAGATAGCCTTCTTCGTCGAGGATGCCGACGTCGCCGGTATGCAGCCAGCCGCCGCGCAAAGACGCCGCGGTGGCCTCTTCGTTCTGCCAATAACCGGACATGATTACACCGCGGCAGAGAATTTCGCCCGGCTCGCCTTGCACCACCGGCTTGTCGTCGGCGTCGGCGGTCATCACCTCGGTGCAGGCATAGGGCTTGCCGGCAGAACCCAGACGCTCGCGCCAGCGCGGATGGTCGCGGTCGGCGATTTCTTGCTTCGACAGCGTGGTGATGGTCATGGGCGCCTCGCCCTGCCCGTAGATCTGGGCGAGCCGCGGCCCGAAGCGGTCGAGCGCGGCGAGCGCATCCTCCACGTACATGGGCGCGCCGCCCCAGATCAGCGTTCGGATGTTGTCCGCTTTGCAGTCGGCCGGACAGGCGACGACGCGCTTGATCATGGTAGGTGCCGCAAACATCGACATGCGCGGGAAGGCATTGAACAGCGCGATCACTTCCTCCGGCTCAAAGCCGCCACTCTCCGGCACCACCTGCACCCCGAGGCGCGCGATGTGCGGCATGATATAGACGCCGGAGCCGTGGCTCATGGGCGCGGCGTGCAGCAGGCAATCTCCCGGCGAAATGGGATCGACCTCGGCAGCATAGGCCTCGCTCGCCGCCGCCAGCACCTGATGGCTGAGCATGGCGCCTTTCGGCCGCCCGGTGGTGCCCGATGTATAGAACAGCCAAGCGAGATCACCGGGAGCGCGCGGCTCGACCACGATGGGGTCGGCGGTGAACTGCAAAACATAGTCGGCGCTGCCGATGGCGATCAGCCGTTCGAGTGATTTCGGCGCATGCGCCGCAATCTCGCTGTCGATGCCTTGCGAAGCGAAACAGACGCGCGCGCCCGATTGTTCGAGAACGTACGCGATCTCGGCGCCGTGCAGTTTGGCATTGGCCGGCACCGCGGCGAGACCAGCATGCCAGATACCGTAGAGCAGCGCGATATAGTCGGGTGTGTTCTTGGCGGCAATCGCGACCCGGTCGCCCGGCTTAAGTCCCAGGCGCTCGCGCAAGGCGCCGGCAAGCCGCGCGGCGCGTGCCGCCAATTCCCCGTAGGTCGCGACGATGCGCGTGCCCGATGCCGCCGCGGGCCAATCCGCGTGACTGAGGCCGGCGCGATAAAGCCAGAGCGCAAGGTTCATTTCGGACCCCGCATTACAGGCAACTACGCTTTACCCGTTCGTCCCGCGCAAGCGGGGACCCAGAGGCCGCGAACCCTGCGCTTGTTGCCCTGGGTTCCCGCTTGCGCGGGAACGAACGGAGATTGGGTCGGCGCCGACGAAACATCTCACACCGCATTGAGCCAGCCGAAGCGGATCGGATAGCCCTCGCCGTCGAGCAGGCTCATGGTCTCGTAAAGCGGCAGGCCGACCACATTGCTGTAGGAGCCGACGATCTTGACAATGAACGTGCCGGCGATGCCCTGCGCCGCGTAGCCGCCGGCTTTGCCGCGCCACTCGCCGGAGGCGAGATAGGCCTCGATGTCATCCGCGGACAGCCGCTTGAAGCGCACGCGCGTCTCCACCAGCCGCTGGCGCAAGGATTCCTTCGGCGTCACCAGGCAGACGGCGGTGTAGACGCGGTGATTGCGGCCCGACAGCAGCCGCAGGCACTGCGCCGCCTCGTCGAGCAGCTCGGCTTTCGGCAGGATGCGGCGGCCGACCGCCACCACGGTGTCGGCGGCCAGGATAAAGGCGCCGCGCAACTCGTCATCGAGCTTGACGTTCTCCAGCGCCGCCTCTGCCTTGGCGTGCGCGAGGCGGTTGGCGTAGGCGCGCGGAATTTCGCCGCGGCGCGGGGTCTCGTCGATATCCACCGGCTTGAGCGCATCCGGCTCGATCCCCGCCTGATTGACCAGAGCCAGCCGGCGCGGCGAGCCGGAAGCGAGCACGAATTTAGGCCGGCCGATCATGGGTTTAGCGGCACTGGGTTGGGATGCGAATGGGCGCGGAAGCTAGCGGAATGGGGGTCGTTTCACAACCCGAGCCGATTTAGATGGGTAACGTCATTCATTCCCGCCGCCCGGCTGGCCGAAGCGCTCGCGGATGCGTGCCATCAGCTGGTCGCGCACCTCCCGATAGGCCGCCAGCCGCTGCTCGCGGTTGCCCTCGACCGCGGTCGGGTCGGCGGTCGGCCAGTATTCGACGTCTGCCGCGCTTGTGCGTGTCACCTCCAGCGCCTTGTGGTGCGCGGGCGGCGACAGCGTCACGATCAGATCGAAATTGAGCCCCTCCAGCTCGTCCAATTCTTCGAACGTGATCGGCTTGTGCCGGGCGATATCGATGCCGATCTCCGCCATGACGGCGGCTGCAAACGGATCGGGCTCGCCCTTCTGCACGCCGGCGGAGCCGACATAAACCGTTTTCCCGAACAGTTCACGGAACAGGCCGGCTGCCATCGGCGAGCGCACCGTGTTCATACCGCAGGCGAACAACACGGCGTGGGGGCGCGATGGCGCAGCCATGCCGGATTCAGCCTTTCCAGTGCAGCACGCAGATCAACGTGAACAGGCGGCGCGCGGTATCGGTATCGAGCTTCACCTTGTCCTTGAGCCGCTCCAACAGAATGCGCGAGCCGTCGTTGTGGATTGAGCGCCGGCCCATGTCGAGCGCCTCGATCTTTTCGGGCGTCGCGGTGCGGATCGCCTGATAATAGCTGTCGCAGATCGTGTAGTAGTCCTTGACGATCCGGCGCAGCGGCGAGAGCGAGAGCAGATGCGCGACCACCGGCTTGCCGTCCTGGGTGCGGATGTCGAACACCAGGCGGTTCCCCGTGATGCTCAGGCGCAGTTCATAAGGGCCGTCGGAATGGCCGACCGGCGCGAAGAAATTCTGCTCGAGCAGATCGTAGATCGCCACCTGGCGTTCGTGCTCGACGTCCGGGTTGGAGCGCCCGATCGTCTCCTCGTCGAGGGTGACGGAAACCAGGCGCTGCTTGGCAGCGGGCGGTGTCTTCGCCGCGCTCATTTCTGATTGAGCCGGATGGCGACCGAGCGGGCGTGCGCGGTCAAGCCCTCCGCTTCGCCGAGCGCGATCGCGGCGGGTCCGAGCGCGCGCAATTGCTCGGGCCCGCATTTGAGCAGCGAGGTGCGCTTCATGAAATCGAGCACGCTTAAGCCCGATGAAAAACGCGCCGAGCGCGCGGTCGGCAGCACATGGTTGGAACCGGCGACGTAATCGCCGATCGCCTCCGGCGTGTGGGCGCCGATGAAGATGGCGCCGGCATTGCGGATGCGCGCGGTGAGCTTCTCCGCGTCGGCGGCCGCGATCTCCAAATGCTCAGGCGCCAGCCGGTCGACCAGCGCGATGGCATCATCGAGCTTGCCGACTGTGATGATGGCGCCGAAATCTTTCCAAGACGCGCTTGCAACTTTCGCACGCGACAGCGTCTTGAGCTGCGCTTCCACCGCCTGGCCGACGCTGTCTGCGAGCGCAGCATCGTCGGTTATGAGGATTGATTGCGCGCTCGCGTCATGCTCGGCCTGCGCCAGCAGATCGGCGGCGATCCAGTCTGCATTGCCGGTTTGATCAGCGAGGATCAGCACCTCGGAGGGGCCGGCGATCATATCGATGCCGACCTTGCCGAACACCAGCCGCTTGGCCGCCGCCACATAGGCGTTGCCGGGCCCGACGATCTTAGCAACGGGCGCGATGGTCTCGGTGCCGTAGGCCAACGCCGCCACCGCCTGCGCGCCGCCGACGCGGTAGATCTCATCGACGCCGGCAAGCTTTGCCGCCGCCAGCACCAGGGAGCTGAGTTTACCGTCGGGCGCCGGCACCACCATGACCAGGCGCGGGACCCCGGCGACTTTGGCCGGCACCGCATTCATCAGCACCGACGAGGGATAGGCAGCGGTACCGCCCGGCACGTAAAGCCCGACCGCCTCGATCGCGGTCCATTTGGCGCCCATCTCGACGCCGAGCGCATCGGTGAAACGCTCGTCGGCCGGCTGCTGGCGGCGGTGATAGGCCTCGATGCGGTCGCGCGCGAGCTTGAGCGCGGCGAGTGCTTGCGGCTCGCAGGCTTTCTTCGCCGCATCGATCTCGGCGGCACTCACCCGCAAGCCGGTCTTGGCCAGATCGACGCGGTCGAACTTGGCGGTCAGCTCGAACAACGCGCGGTCGCCGCGCGCCATGACCTCGGCGATGATGCCGCGCACGGTCGCTTCCACGTCCTGCGCGACCTCGCGCTTGACGCCGAGAAACGCGCGAAAGCGCTCGGCAAAATCGGCGCTGCGGCTGTCCAATCGCAAAGGCATGAAATTGTCCTGCCGGGCTTGAGCCCGGATGACCGGTCAATGGTTGATGCGCCGATTCACGTCAACCCTGTCGCGCCGCCTGACATTGTACCTTGAAAGCGCGGACCATGCTGAAACGCGCCTGAATTGTCAGGTGCGTTCGGGCGCCTCAGGATTGGCGGAGGTTTCGCCGTCTATCACGGCATGGGTCGGACAGGCGGCGGCGCTCCAGGAGGGCCCGAGATCCGCCAATTCGGCTTCCAGGCATTCGACATCCAGCCGCAAGGCCGCCCCGCCCGAAAAGGTCAGCGTCACCACACCGGATGGCGCATCGGTTTCGGAAAATTCGACTGCCAGCAGGTTGAGCACCGCGTCCTTGCCGGCCGGATTCATTTGCCGGCATTTGCAGGACAGCACGCGCTCGAATCGCAAGGCCGCGCGGCGGCGGTGGTATTCCGGCTTGCCGGTCTGCGCGCCTTCCCAATCGAAGCGGTTGAGCGCCACCACGACGCGCTTTTCCTGCGGGCGCCACAGCATCTCGGACGCGTTGACAACCGCGTCCTGCACGTGGGCGGAGACAACCTCAAGGTCCTCCTCGTCGAGGACGACGAATTTCAGCGGGTCCATGGTTTTTCGCCCTTCCGTGCCAGACTAGGTAGGAGGGCGCCCGCGCTCCTGCAAGAGCGCTAGCCCGCAGGGAAAGCCGGTTCGAGACCGGCCGCCGTCCAGCGCTCGCGCGTCGCCGAATCTATGAGCCCCTGCAGCAAAGCCAAGGCGCCATCGCGTTGCGCACTGCCGGCCGGGATGGCGGCGGTATAGGTATTGGCGAAATAGAGCTCACCCGGCAGCGGGCCGATCACCTGCACTCCCTTCACTGGCAGCATTTCGCTGATGAAGGTAGTGCCGATCTCGGCGCGGCCATCGGCCACCGCGTAGGCCACTTCGTAGCCGCGCTTGCCCAGCACGGCTTTCTTGTTGACCTCCTCGGCGATGCCGAGCTTCTGCAGCAGACCGGCGAAGTAGTTGCCGGACGAGCCGCCCGCCTTCGGATCGCTGAAGGACACACCCTTGGCCTTGAGCAGCGCCTGCTTGAAGGCCTCGGGCGTGGAAATATCGGGCGGCTTGGCGCCTTCCTTGATGACGACGCCGGTCACTGTGCGGCCGAGATCGGTAACGCTGCCGGGAACGAAGCAGCCTTCTTTTTCCAGCGCCTCGATCTGCGCCGCCGGCAGCACGACGACATCGGTCGCTTCGCCGCCGTCGAAACGGCCGCGGATCGTGCCGGCAGTTCCGAAATTGAGATCGAGCGTGTTGCCGGTCGCTTTTTCGTATTCGGCGCCAAGCAGCCGCACCATGGATTCGACCGCGCCCGTCGCCATGACTTTGATTGTCGCCACCCCTGCCTCCCCCGTTTTTTTGCGGGCGGGATCATATTTGGCTGTCATCGTCCGCGAAAGCGGACGATCCAGTAGACATCTCGCTCTCCGTGATTACTGGGTCCCCCATTCACCCTGGGACGAGCGGAGAGTATGAGTCTGGACCGCAGCTAATCGCTAATCCGCTCGATCGCGGCGCCGCAAGCGCCGAGCTTTTCCTCCAGCCGCTCGAAGCCGCGGTCGAGGTGATAGACGCGGTTGACCATGGTCTCGCCTTCGGCGGCCAGCGCGGCGATCACCAGCGAAACGGAAGCGCGCAAATCAGTGGCCATCACCGGCGCGCCCTTCAGGCGCGGCACGCCTTCGATGGTCGCGGTCTGGCCGTCGAGCTGGATATTGGCGCCGAGCCGCGCCAGCTCCTGCACGTGCATGAAGCGATTCTCGAAGATGGTCTCGGTGATGTGCGAGGTGCCCTTGGCCCGCGTCATCAGCGCCATCAGTTGCGCCTGCAGGTCGGTGGGAAAGCCCGGGAATGGGGCGGTCGTCACGTCAACCGGCAAAAGTCGCGCACCGTTACGGGCGATGCGGACGCCTTCGTTGGTCGGCGTCACCGTAGTGCCGGTCTGCGCCAAAACGTCGAGCGCGGCCTGCAACAGCTCAGGACGCGCGTTCTGCAGCAGCACGTCGCCGCCGGTCATCGCCACGGCAAACGCATAGGTGCCGGTCTCGATACGGTCGGGCAGCACTGCGTGGCGGGCGCCGTGCAGTTTCGCCACGCCCTCGACCACAATGCGCGGCGTGCCGGCGCCGGAAATTTTTGCGCCCATCTTGTTGAGGCAGTCGGCGACGTCGCCGATCTCGGGCTCGCGCGCGGCGTTCTCGATCACCGTGGTGCCGCGGGCGAGAGAAGCCGCCATCAGCGCGGTATGGGTACCGCCGACGGTCACCTTGGGAAATTTGATTTCGCCGCCGCGCAGGCCCTTGTTCGCGCGCGCGACCACGTAGCCGCCTTCGATCTCGATGTCGGCGCCGAGCTTGTCGAGCGCCATGATCAACAGGTCGACCGGGCGCGTGCCGATGGCGCAGCCGCCCGGCATCGACACCTTGGCCTCGCCCATGCGCGCCACCAGCGGCGCCAACACCCAGAAGCTGGCGCGCATGCGCGAAACCAGCTCATAGGGCGCGGTGGTGTCGACGATTGTTCGGGCCGAGATGTGCAGCGTGCGGCCGCTGTTGGGGTCTTCGCCCGGCCGCTTGCCGGCGATCATGACGTCGACGCCGTGATTACCGAGAATGCGCTGGAGCAAGCCGACGTCGGCAAGATGCGGAACGTTGTCGAGGATCAGCGTGTCCTCGGTCAGCAGGCTGGCGATCATGAGCGGCAAGGTGGCGTTCTTGGCGCCCGAAATCGGGATGGCGCCGCTCAGCCGCTGTCCGCCGACAATACGAATACGATCCATGACGCCCCGCTACACGAGCCCTCTACCTAGCCTTTCGGCTTGGCTTGCGCAATTTCGGGGGTAATTCCGGCGGAATCGTGCCCCTTCACGGCGCGCACGCGGGCCTTCTCTTGCGCTTTGCGGCGCTTGAGATTGTCACGCAGCGCAGCCTTGAGCCGTTCGGCGCGCTTGGGGTCGCCGGATTTACCGCTTCGGCCCGTCATGGCCGCAAGGGATAAAAGACCCACGCGCCGCCGGCAAGCTTGAGCGCTCGACAGGGCCTGCATGATCGGATATTCGCTCAGCTTCAGCGCTGCCGTAGCTCAGTGGTAGAGCACCCCCTTGGTAAGGGGGAGGTCGTAAGTTCAATCCTTACCGGCAGCACCACATATAACCGAAAAATCAGCGGACCTTGCGCCACTCTAAAGGCTGTTCCCCGGCGAAGTCCGCGCGAGCCATCGTTGCGGTGAATTTTCGGCCCGCCGTGCCGTCGACGCTCGGCGCTGAGTCAATGCAGCAGGCTTATGACGCCGGTATAGATCGACCCGGCCGTGGTGGCGGCGGCAATCACGCCGGTCACGATTCTCTGGACGCCGATAGCGCGTTCGATCTTCGCCATCATTGCGCTGCTTTTGCCAGCCGTCTTTTTTCGCCGACTCGCTGCCAGGACCGGGGCGAGCCTGGCGGTCAATTGGGCCGTGCGGTTTTGCGCAAGCTGCGCGCCACTACGCAACAACGTTGCCAGCAACCCGCCGGTGATGAACGCCAGCGCAATGCTGGTGAAATATTGCAAATCTTCATTCCATTCCTGCGCGTCCGACGGCCAGATCGGCACTTGATCGTGAACGCCTACGGCCGCCAGCATGCCGGCGATTGACAGCACGCTGACCGCCACTCCGATGGCGGCCGCCCAGGCAAGGCTGCGCTGTTCGCGCTTGATCAGGGCAAATCCGAAGATCATCGGGATCACGATGGAAACGATGCGCAGATAGACCGTGCGCGAGTCCCAAACCAGAATGATCAGGATATGGGCGAGCAGCAGGAGCGCGATCGGCACAAGGCCATAGACCACGAACTCCCCGATAATTGTCCTTACCGGCGCCGCCTCACGGCGCTCGGCCAACTGCGCATCGGCTTGCGCACGCGTGGCTTGCGCTTGCCAAGTCGCCAGTTCCGCGCGCAGTTTCTTGATTTCTTCGTGCAGCGCCCTGTTTTCGTCGATCAGATGCCGGGACGGAGCGAGATCATGCCGGCAATAGGGGCAGACGATCGCCGCGTCCAGGATTTCCTCTGCGCAGTAAGGACACTGCATCGCAGGCGCGCTACTTCAGCACATTAAGAACGAAAATGGCCGACGCTTTGCGGCCCGCGCTGTCAGCAATCGTGACCTTGATCGCGTGCCGCCCGGGCGGGGCCTCGGCCCCTTCCATTTTGACACCTTTCGCCGTCACAAAAGGTTTGACCCGCGCCGTCAGGTCGACGGTCGGTTTCTTCAGATAGACCAAATGGAAAGAATCCGGCTTGATGGTGCTGCCGCCGTGCGCCCGAAAATTGAAATCCAGATCGAACGGCGAGCTCACGCTCGCTTTCGGCGACACCAAGATCACATTGGGACGACGTGTAATGCCGCGGGTCGCCAGAGCGAGATTCGCCGCTGCGGGCGCCGGCGGCAAGGCGGCCTCTTCGGCCTTGATAAGAATAGAACCGGCGCTGGCGACCTGGCCGCTCAGGGCGAGCGCAAGGATGCACCAGATAAAGACCCTAAATCTCATGACAGATGCCCGTCCGATATAGCTTTATCGCCCCCGAATCCCGCAACGCGATCAAGCGTAGCACCCCGAAAATACCAAACAAAAGCGGTTACGAACGTTTATTTTATCCCGCTCTGCGAGATTCGGAGGGTATTGTTAAGCGTAAACTTCACAAAAGCCCGTCCGGCTTCATGGAAACCCGGAAAAAAGCTACGCTATTCGCCGTCGGCCTTCGGGCACGGCCCCCCGTACGGAGAACCGGAATGGCCCATGCGAGACATGCTTGGCGGGCGGGACTGGCACTATTGCTGGCATCGATCTGTGCACAACACGCGCGGGCGCTGACCATCGAGGAGGCGGTCCAAAATTGCAAGACGACCGTCGGCTACCCCTTCGTCAGATCCTGCATCCGCGGCGGCGGTAACCGCGCCGCGTGCAAGTCGCAGGTAAAGGCAAAAGTCCACGCCTGCGCGATGCAGGCGATAGACGCCGCCAACGGGCGCGAAAATGTTCCCGTTGCGCTTCCCACCGAACAGGGCCCGAGCAAAGAAATCGAAAAACAGGCCGAGGCGCTGCCGACCACCTTCGTTGCCCCGCCGCGAACGATCGCCGACATCACCGCGATACTCGACAGCGAAAAGCCGGATGCCGCCAAGATCGCAAAGTTGAAAACCGCCGCAGACGCGCAAGTGCCAAGCGATGGCTCGCCCGCGGAGCTGGCGCAATTCTATTACCAACGTGGCAACGCGCGCTCGACGCTCGGACGATTGCACGACGCGATCGATGACGCCAACAAGGCGCTCGAAGCCGGGCGCAAAACCGGCGATGCGCATCTGCTGGGCCGGCTGGAGCAATTTGCCGGGCTGCAATTCTTGCTGGCGGGCGATCCCAATAAAGCCCTCAAAATCTTTCAGGACCAAGTTCGCACCTCGGAGAAAAAAGGCGCCCAGGGATTTTTGTTCGGCGCAGTTCGGCACATCGTCGTTATCCTGCTGCAAATGGGCGACATGGCCCAGGCGGAAACCTATCTGCAACGCAGCCTCAAACTCATTCAACAAGCGCGCACCAGCGGGTTGCCCGGTTGGCGTAGAAGTTATGCCCGTATAGGCCAATCCTGGGAGTCCGATGTCGAATTTGCCCGCGGCATCGTCTACGAAGCGCGCGGACAATACCGAGAGGCGGAGAAATCCTATCGGGAAGCGGAACTGCGTAAACGCGAAATCGCCAAGAAGGCTTCGACAGCACAGAACGCGGCGACGGCGTCCAGAATTTCACACGTTGCCGATATATTGGTGTTGAGCCAGGCGCGGGCAAAGGTCAGACAAGGCCGTCTCGCAGAGGCCGAAGCCGATGCCCGCCGTGCCCTGCTCGCCCGTCTCAAGGCGCAGGGCAAATACAGTGCGACGACACCCAAATTCATCATGGGTCTGGTCGGCGCACTGGTCGAGCAAGGCCGCTACGAGGAATCCGAAAAGCTCGTGCGCGTCGCGCTGGAGATCAACCGCACGCTGGGTGTTGCCGGCGATTCCCTGGCAATGGTTGCGTATTCGTCACGCCTCGGCAGCATCCTAAACCTCGAGCACAAGAGTGGAGAGGCGGCGGCCGTTTTTCGGCAAATTGATCAGGCAATGGTCAATTGGGATCCGCGGCTGCGCGAAAATTTCGATCTCAACGGTTCGCGCATAGCCTCCCTGTATGCGGCCGGCGAAGTCGAAAAAGGTATCGCCGCGGCCACGGCGCTGCTCAAGCGCAACATCGCCCGCTATGGCGAGAAACAATACAACACCGCAATGGCGCACGGCACGCTCGGTGTCGGCTATATGCTAGCCAAGCGTGACAAGGAGGCTGCCGGCGAATTCCGCGCGGCCATTCCCGTATTGCTGGCCGCGGCCCGAGAAGGCGCCGCCAACGACAACGCATCAGTGATCGCCGCGCGCAGCCAGCGCCTGCGCAGGGTCGTGGAATCGTACATCACGCTTCTTGACCGGGATCGATCGGGCGACAGCAAAAAGGCCGCAATCGAGACTTTCGCCCTGGCCGATGCCATCCGCGGCCACTCGGTCCAGCAGGCGCTGGCTGCGGCGAGCACGCGCATGGTCATCAAAGACCCGGCGCTAGCCGGTCTCGTTCGTGAGGAGCAGGATCTCGTCAAGCGGGTGAACGCGCAGCTTGGTGCGCTCAATAACATGCTTGCCCTGCCATCCAGCCAACGCGATGAGAACGCCGTCAAGGCGCTGCAAGCCTCGATCAGCAACCTGCGCAGCGAGCGCGACAAAGAACGCACCGAGATCGCGAAGCAATTTCCGCACTATGCCGAATTGATCGACCCGAAGCCACCCTCGGTCAAGGAGATCAAGGCAATTCTCAAGCCCGATGAGGCATTGCTGTCGTTCTATTTCGGCCGCAAGACCAGTTTCGTGTGGGCGGTGCCAAAAAACGGACCGGTGGCATTTGCCGTCATCCACGCGACTGCGGGCGAGATGGAAACGAAAATCCACGATCTGCGCAAGGCACTGGAGCCCGAGGCCTCGAGCATTTTGGACGTTCCGCCGTTCGATCTGAATCTAGCATACACGCTCTATGGCATGCTGCTGAAGCCGGTCGAGGCGGGCTGGAAGCCGGCCAAGAAATTGATCGTGGTCACCAACGGTGCGCTCGGCGAGTTGCCGCTGTCGCTCTTGCCAACCGCGCCGGCCAAGGTGACAGACGGCAACGGACCGCTGTTCATCGGCTACCGCGACGTGCCCTGGCTCGCTCGCACGCACGCGGTGAGCACCGTGCCGTCAGCCGCGGCGCTGCGCACCCTGCGGCAAGTTCCGCCCGGCTCGGACAAGCGGAAACTGCTGATTGGCTTTGGCGATCCTGTCTTCAGCAAGGAGCAGATGGAAACTGAGGTCCACAGAGGCGCTGCGCCCACCCAAGTTGCAACGACGACGATGCGCGGCATGCCGTTGAAGCGGCGATCAACCCCGAAGTTCGATGGCGTGGACAGCGCTGAGCTCGCGCAGCTACCCGCCTTGCCCGATACCGCGGACGAGTTGGTAGCGATCGCGCGCGCGCTTAGGGTGGACGTATCGAAAGCGCTTTTGCTTGGCGTGAAAGCCAACGAAGAAACGGTCAAGGCCGCCGACTTGTCGCGCTACAAGATTCTCGTGTTCGCCACCCATGGTCTGGTGCCGGGCGAACTGAACGGTCTGACCCAACCGGCCCTCGCGCTGTCGGCGCCCGATATCGCGGGTGTCAAGGGCGACGGCTTGTTGACGATGGGCGAGATCATGTCGCTCAAGCTCGACGCCGACTGGGTCGTGCTGTCGGCCTGCAACACCGGCGCCGCGGCCGGCGCCGGCGCCGAGGCCGCCTCCGGCCTCGGAAGCGCCTTTTTCTATGCCGGCGCCCGCGCACTGCTGGTGACCAACTGGTCGGTGGATTCGCAGTCGGCCCGCGAGCTCACGAGCGAGCTTTTCCACCTCCAGGCGGCAAACCCCAAACTTTCGCGCAGCGAGGCCTTGCGTGAATCCATGGTGTCGCTGCTCGACCACAAGGGCTTTATCGGCACCGATGGAAAAATGGCCTTTGCTTATGCGCATCCGCTATTCTGGGCGCCCTATACCATCATAGGCGACGGCGGGATGTGAGATTTCTCGTTGCCAACTGACGTTGCAACTTCCGGAAAAGAAGCGCGCAGGACGACGTATTTATTGAAGCATTGCTCTGGTCCCGGCTGAGAATCCATAAATTCTTGATCCTTCTCCGGTGACGCATTTTAATCGGGCCGCCGGGGACGGAATCGGGGAGGAGATTGCGCGATGACCCAATATGTCCGAACAGCGTTGGCGATTGCGGTCGTTCTGGCGACGGCCATGACCGCGCATGCAGCCGATTCCCGACTGGTCACGATCAAGACGCCGCGCGGCGTCGAGCAAGCCTTCATCCTGGTCACGCCCGCCAAGCCCTCGGCATCGTTGATCATGTTCGCCGGCGGCAGCGGCGGATTGGGTCTGCGCAGCGCCACGTCTATGCGATGGGGTGCAACGAATTTCGTGGTGCGCACCCGCGACATGTTTGCCGCGCAGGGCTTCGCGGTGGCCGTCGTCGACGCGCCCGGCGATCGCCACAAGGGCATGAATGCGATCTTCCGCATGGGCGCCGCGCATGCCCGCGACATCGCGGCCGTCGCCGCCTATCTGAAGAAGCAGGCGGGCGTCCCGGTCTGGCTGGTCGGAACCAGCATGGGCACGTTTTCGGCGGCGGGCGGTGCCATCGCCGCCGGCGATGTCGACGGCCTGGTGCTCACCTCGACGATCACCAGCGCCAATCCGCGCTGGCATATCGCCAAGACCTACCCCGACGGCGTAGCCAGCATGGCACTCTCCCGGATAACGGTCCCCACGCTCATCGTTGCCCATCGCAAAGACGGCTGCAAAGAGTCGCCGGCATCCGGCGCGCCCAAGCTCAAGGCCCGTCTGACCAAGGCCACCAAAGTGGAGATCGTCGTGCTCGACGGCGGAAAGCCGCCCAAGTCGAAACCCTGCGAGGCGCTGGCCCAGCACGGCTATTTCGGAATCGAGGATAAGGCCGTCGGCACGATCGCCAAGTTCATAAAAGCCAATACCAATTGATTTTCCGCTCGGTTGCCCCGCCCCGCGGCGGCTCAACCCGTGGCCGCAATCGCCTTGTTCTGGCGCGGCGCCGACGCGCGACCGACCACCTCGGCATAGTCCGCGATCGGCTTCGGCCGACCGACCAAATAGCCCTGGATCTCGTTGCAGTGCTCGTCGGCAAGGAACTTGAGCTGCTCCTCGGTCTCGACGCCCTCTGCCACCACCGGCACATCGAGCCCGCGGCCGAGCGCGATCACCGCGCGGATGATGGTGACCGCCTGCTGGCTGTGGCTGAGATTGGCGACGAAGGCTTGGTCGATCTTGATCTTGTCGAACGGGAACGACTGTAAATAGGACAGCGACGAATAGCCGGTGCCGAAATCGTCCATGGCGATGCGCACGCCGAGATTCTTCAGCCGCCGCAGTATGGACACCGTGCCGCTGAAATCGGCGATCAGCACGCCCTCGGTGATCTCGAGCTCCAGCCGCGTCGGCGGCAGCCCGGTCTCCAGCAGAATCTCATGCACGAGCTTCGTCAAATCGCCGCGCTGGAACTGGACCGGCGACAGGTTGATGGCAATGCGTAGCGGCCGCGGCCAGGATGCCGCCTCGCGGCAGGCGGTGCGCAGGATCCATTCGCCGAGCGACACGATGATGCCGGTTTCCTCGGCGAGCGGAATGAAGGTGCCGGGGGCGACCAGCCCGAAACGCGGGTGATGCCAACGCACCAGCGCTTCGAACCCGGTGATTTCTCCGCGGATATGGGCCTGCGGCTGATAGTGCAGCTCAAGCTCGTCGCGCGCGATGGCATTGCGCAGATCCTGTTGCAACGCGCGTTTCTCGCGCAGCTGCTGGTCCATCGACATTTCAAAGAATCGAATCGATCCGCGCGCTTCCGATTTGGCCCGGAACAGGGCGGCATCGGCGTTGGCAACCAGCGTCGCTTCGTCGGCGCCGTCCTGGGGAAATATACTGACTCCGACGGTAAGGCCCACCTGCATCGGATTGCCGCCGATCTCGATGTCACTCTCAAACGCGGCGCAGAGTCGTTCCGCGAGTGCTTCGGCGGTCGCGGGTTGTGGCCCGGTCGGCGTGATGACGGTGAATTCGTCGCCGCCGACACGGGCGAGAAACGCGCCTTCGCAGGCGGACTCGAGCCGCCGCGCCACATGCTGCAGCAACACGTCGCCGGTCGAGTGTCCGAACACGTCATTGACGCTCTTGAATCGATCGAGGTCGATGCACAGCACCGCGAAGCTCTCGCCCGACGCCGCCGCAAGCTCGATGGTAGCAGTGATGCATTCGTTGAATGCCACGCGGTTGGGCAGGTCGGTAAGCGGATCATGATGCGCCATATGAGCGATCCGCTGCTCGTGGCGCTTGCGGTCGGTCAGGTCGCGGATCACGCTGATGAGATATTGCGGCTTGCCGTCGGCGCCGTTCACGAGCAGGCGCGTGCTGGTGGCAATGCGCGTGCCGTTGCCGGGCGTGGCCACCGCGTGTTCGTCGCGAAAAAGGATTTTTCCGGACTCGACCAATTTGCGGTCTTCCGCCTCGATCTGTTCGGCGGACGGCTGCGGAATGACCTCAATCGCTCTCTTGCCAAGCACCTTGTCGCGGTCGACGCCGAGAAATCTCTCGGCGGCGCGGTTTATCAGCAGATAGCGCAGCATCTCAGCATCTTTCACTACGATCGGAGAAGGAACGTTTTCGACAATCGTGTCGAGGAACGAGCGGGTGTGTTCCAGTTCGCGTTCGGCGCGCTTGCGCTCGGTGATGTCCTCATGGGTCGCCACCCAGCCGCCGCCTTTGATCGGCTGGTTGACGACGGCGATGACGCGACCGTCGTTCAATTCGATATTGAGCGTGA
>Ga0307417_10000019_pt1 | contig 63768 bp, 51 predicted proteins | sample SalMarWE160210MG_2_FD_202514 | JGI IMG/M metagenome (GOLD analysis project Ga0307417, IMG submission 202514) | Salt marsh sediment microbial communities from the Plum Island Ecosystem LTER, Massachusetts, United States - WE1602-10 | ecosystem: Environmental > Aquatic > Marine > Intertidal zone... | reverse complement strand
AGCCGCTTCTGGCGCAGGCCGACATAGTAGGGATCGTTCAGCAAGGTCTCGTTGTTGGTGCCGACGTCCAGCATCACCGGCAGGCAGAGCGTCGGATGGATGCCGGCGCAGGCGGTATAGAGCGAGAGCTTGCCGACCGGAATGCCCATGCCATTGGCGCCGAGATCGCCGAGGCCGAGAATGCGCTCGCCGTCGGTCACGACGATAAGCTTCGCCGCATAAGGCCAATTGGCCAGGAGTTCGGGGATGCGCCCGCGATCGTTGGCGCTGATGAAGAGGCCGCGCGGCCGCTGGAAGATGTGACCGAACCTTTGGCAGGCGAGCCCCACCGTCGGGGTGTAGATCAGCGGCTGAATTTCATCGATGTTGTCGCATACGATGCGGAAAAACAGCGCCTCGTTGCGGTCGTGCAGCGCGTTGAGTGCCACGTATTTTTCTAGATCGTTGGGCAGGCGGCGCAAATTGGTCATCAAGCGTGTGGCCTGCGCCTCCATCGTCAGCACGTGGGCGGGCAAAAGGCCGCGCAAGCCGAGCGCGTCGCGCTCCTGCTCGCTGAAAGCGGTGCCCTTGTTGAGAAGCGGATCGCGCAATAGCGCCAACCCGCGCGGCGTATCTGTCGCAGTCATGCGTGTTCCCGCCCGGCCAGGCGCATTCATGACAGTCTCCTCCCCCGACAAGTCATTTATAATTGGCGCCAGTATATATGATGATCGGCGGCATTGAAAATTGACAGAGATCAAGTGCGAATGTGCGGGTTGCTCCTTGAGGCCGGGTTTCTTCGTGCCTGGGGTTCTCCGTTTGGTTTTTCACCGTCAATTGCCGGGATGACCGCAAATGGCACTTTTCGGACATACCGACGGCGCGGAAGGTACACTATCTCGATAGCCGGAAGGCGCCGCTCGATCTCGCGGCAGGGCAGGACGTGGTCATCAAACTGAAGTGAGGCTGGTGCGCCGCCCGGCGCTTAGCCGTGCGTAGCGTCCACCGTGACTGGCGCCAGGCCGGAAATGCCGAGCGCGTGGGCGGCCGCCGGCGAAAGGTCGATGATGCGTCCGGGCAGGAATGGACCGCGGTCGTTGATGCGCACGACGATGCTGCGGCCATTGCGCTTGTTGGTGACGCGCACATGCGTGCCGAAGGGCAGCGTGCGGTGCGCCGCGGTCAGCGCGCCAGGCGTTGCGGCTTCGCCGCTCGCGGTCTTGCCGCCTGAATGAGCGTAGACCGAAGCAATGCCGGATTGGGCTTTTGCGGCCGGCGAAACGGCAAGCAGCATCACGATGCCGCAAAGCGCGGTGGTCAAGCGCAGCAACATTCAGATGACTCCCGAATCGGCCGCCGGCTAATGGGCTCGCCATCTAAAGCAGCGATATGCGTATTAAGGGCGAGAATGAGGTCATTTCAGGTGCGGCGGAACACAAGGGCGCCGCAAGTCTTAGCTAAGTCTTGCGCAGCGCCACCGTCTTGACGCAGTCTTGACGCAAGGGAACCGGGAAAACGGGTCCGCAACTCCGCCACCGCCATGTCATCGTCACAGCCGGGCCAAGCCAAGTCGCTCCTGTTCTATTGCGCGGTGCTGCTGGTCGCCGGCAGCAGCGTCGTGTTCGGGCTCGACTGGACGGTGGCGCCGCTGCCGCCAATGCATGAGACGGAAGCCTCGGTGCAGGCGGCCAAGCTCGCTGCGCATTTGCCGCCGCCGGTCGTGCGCACGGTCAAGGCCGTCACGCAGCCGCGCGTAGTGCAACCGGTGCAACCGGCCGCGCGCGGGCCGCAGGTTGCGGCGGTCAACCCGGCGGCGAAGGCTGCGCGCAACGTCACCGCCACGCCCGCCCTCATGGCGCCCGAACAAACCACAACGCAGCCGCCGGCGGAAAGCGAGCAGCCGAAATGCGACATCGATGCCTGCGCGGCCGCCTATCGCAGCTTCCGCGCGTCGGATTGTTCGTGGCAGCCCTACGAAGGCCCGCGCCGCTACTGCGACAAGGGCACGCCGCCGCAGGACGTCGCGGCGGCCAATCCAAATGCGGCGACCGACGCCGGCCAGCAGGTCAGCGACAAATGCGATATCGCGGCCTGCCGCCAGGCCTATTTCACCTTCACGCCGTCCGACTGCACCTATCAGCCGTCGAACGGGCCGCGCCGGCTTTGCACCAAGGGCACGCCGCCGAAACCGACACAGGCGGCGATCGACCCGGCCGTCGCCGCTGCGAACGCCGCCAATGCCGCGAACAAGACGGCCGCAGCCAAGACCGACCAGGCGACGCCCACGTGCGATATCGAGGCCTGCAAGCGTGCCTTCTTCACGTTTACGCCGAGCGATTGTACCTATCAGCCGTCGGACGGGCCGCGCCGGCTTTGCACCAAGGGCACGCCACCGCCGCAGCCGGCAGAGGCGGCGATCGACCCGGCCGTCGCCGCGGCCAATGCGGCCAATGCCGCGGCCAAAGCTGAACAGGCCAAGCAAGATCAGGCCAAGCCGGATCAGGCGAAGGCGGCCGCGGCGACATCCGATCAAGCGAAACCAAAGTGCAACATCGAGGCTTGCAAGCAGGCCTATTTCACCTTCACGCCGGAGGACTGCACTTATCAGCCGTCGGACGGGCCGCGAAGGATTTGCACGAAGTAATTAAGAGAAAATAGCGCGGCAATCTCGCTTCCCTCTCCCCTTGTGGGAGAGGGTGGCGCACGCGGAGCGATAGCGAGCGTGCGCCGGGTGAGGGGGTTCGGACTCTCGTGAGGCTATAACCCCTCACCCGCCCTCGTTCGGCTTCGCCTCCACTCGGGCACCCTCTCCCACAAGGGGAGAGGGAAGAGTGGGTGTCGCCCGCCTTCCGCAATTTCTCGAATCAATAAATCACCACACTTCGGATCGACTTGCCTTCGTGCATCAGGTCGAATGCGTCGTTGATCTGCTCGAGCGGCATGGTGTGGGTGATCAGGTCGTCGATGTTGATCTTGCCCTCCATGTACCAGTCGACGATCTTGGGCACGTCGGTGCGCCCGCGCGCGCCGCCAAACGCCGTGCCGCGCCAGACGCGGCCGGTGACAAGCTGGAACGGGCGCGTGGCGATCTCCTGGCCGCTGCCGGCGACGCCGATGATGATGCTCTCGCCCCAGCCGCGGTGACAGCATTCCAGCGCCTGCCGCATCACGTTGACATTGCCGATGCATTCGAACGAGAAGTCGGCGCCGCCGCCGGTCAGATCGACGATTGCCTGCACCACCTTGTCGGCGCCGATTTCACTGGGATTGATGAAGTCGGTCATGCCGAATTTCTCGGCGATGGCGCGGCGCGCCGGATTGAGATCGATGCCGATGATCTTGTCGGCGCCGACCATCTTGGCGCCCTGAATCACATTGAGCCCGATGCCGCCGAGACCGAACACGGCGACATTGGCGCCCGGCCAGACCTTGGCGGTGTTGATGACGGCGCCGACGCCGGTGGTGACGCCGCAGCCGATGTAGCAGATCTTGTCGAAGGGCGCGTCCTCGCGCACCTTGGCGACCGCGATCTCCGGCAGCACGGTGAAATTGGCGAAGGTCGAGCAGCCCATGTAGTGGAACACCGGATCGCCATCGCAGCGGAAACGCGACGTTCCGTCCGGCATCAGGCCCTTGCCTTGCGTGGCGCGGATCGCGGTGCAGAGGTTTGATCTACGGGAGAGGCAGGTTTTGCACTGCCGGCATTCCGGCGTGTAGAGCGGGATGACGTGGTCGCCCACTTTCACCGATGTGACGCCTGCGCCCACTTCGCGCACCACGCCGGCGCCTTCGTGGCCGAGGATGGCGGGGAAGATGCCTTCCGGATCGGCGCCCGACAGCGTGTAGGCGTCGGTGTGACAGATGCCGGTGGCCATGACCTCGACCAGCACCTCGCCGGCTTTCGGGCCCTCGATGTCGATGGTCTCGATGGTGAGCGGCTCGCCCGCCTTCCAGGCCACCGCGGCGCGGGTTTTCATGGGGCTTTCTCCCGGATTGTTGGGATTTTTCTAGCAGCGTGATCGGACATTGTCATTCCGGGGCGCGCCGAAGGCGCGAACCCGGAATCCAGAGGCCCGCTCGGAATTCGCATCTGGATTGCGGATCGCCGCTACGCGGCGTCCGGAATGACGGTGGGCTATGGTTGCCAGGCCGCTTCCTTCGCGTGGGATTCCTCCCCACGCGCGCTCGCGTCGTCGATTACTTTTAGAAGCGCACGCAGCGCCTCCGGCACACCCTGACCGGATTGCGCAGACAGCACCAGCGGGAGTTTTCCGGCGGCCTTTCTTAGCTTGGCAACCTGCGTCTTGATCGCTTCCGGCGTCAGGGCGTCGGCCTTCGAAAGCGCGACGATCTCCGGCTTGTCGGTGAGGCCGTGGCCGTAGGACTCAAGTTCGCCGCGCACGACCTTGTAAGCGGCGCCCGGGTCTTCGATCGTGCCGTCAACGAGATGCAACAGCACATTGCAGCGCTCGGTGTGGCCAAGGAAGCGGTCGCCGAGGCCGGTGCCTTCATGCGCGCCTTCGATCAGGCCGGGCAGGTCGGCGAGCACGAATTCGCGCTCGTCGACGCGCACGACGCCGAGCTGCGGATGCAGCGTGGTGAAGGGATAATCGGCGATCTTCGGCTTGGCTGCGCTGACCGCGGCGAGAAAGGTGGACTTGCCGGCATTGGGCAGGCCGATGAGACCGGCGTCGGCGATCAGTTTCAGCCGCAGGCGGATGGTCAGCTCCTCGCCGGGCTGGCCGGGGTTGGCGTGGCGCGGCGCGCGATTGGTGGACGACTTGAAATGCGCATTGCCGAAACCGCCATTGCCGCCCTTGGAAATGGTGACGCGCTGGCCCACTTCGGTGAGATCGGCGAGCAACGTCTCGCCGTCTTCTTCATACACTTGCGTGCCGACCGGCACTTTCAGCACCGCGGGTTTGCCGTTGGCGCCGTGGCGGTCCTTGCCCATGCCGTTGCCGCCGCGCTTCGCCTTGAAGTGCTGCTGGTAGCGGTAGTCGATCAGCGTATTCAGCCCCGTGACGGCTTCCACCACGACATCGCCGCCCTTGCCGCCATCGCCGCCGTTGGGGCCGCCGAACTCGATGAACTTCTCGCGCCGGAACGACACGCAGCCGTTGCCGCCCGCGCCGGACGCGATATTGACCTTGGCTTCGTCGAGGAATTTCATGAGTGCGATATAGTCTATCGCAGCCTGTTCTGCACCCTATCGCTGGCTTTACCGCGCGTGCAAGAAATGCGTGGTGCCGTCCATCTTGATGCGCTCCAGCAGGTCGACTTCCCATGATAGGTAAGCGTTCATCGCCGCCTCGTTGTCGCTGGGCCGCTCATAGGGCTTGAGCCAGACGTCTACGGCAGCGTCCGCCATCTTCTCGGCGGTGGCGAGCGGGAAGCCGGCGGCAGCCCAGGCGGCGTTGCCGCCCTTGAGCCAGTGCACCGGGCGGTCGGTCAGCGCTTGCGCCTCGGCGACCGCCAGGCTCGCCAGCACGCCGTCCTCGCTGGTGAGGATCACGTCGCCGGTGGGCGCGATTTTGGAAAACGCGCGGTCGAGCCGCGCACGGATGGCGAACCAGGCGCCGGGGATGTGGCCGCGCCGGTAATGCGGGCTGGTGGACAGATCGATGACCGCGACGTCGTCAATCTCCAGCGCCGCGGACGGCGTGACGGCGCGGTCGACCGCCGGTGCGCCGAGCACGCGTGCTGGCGGCTCGCCGGTTTCGTTGCCGGCTTCCGGCAGCACGAACACGTCCTGCCAGCTCATCTGCTTGAGCCAGGACGCGGTCATCAGCGCGCGCACTTCCTTGTCGTCGCTGACCACGATGCGCGCGCCGAGCACGCCGGCATAGATGTCGGTGGCCTGCACCAGTTGGCCGCCGGGCGCCGAGACGGCGCCGGGGAAATGGCCGGCCTGGTATTCGGCGGGATCGCGCACGTCGAACACATAGGTCGTGCGGGTTGCGTCCTTGCGCCAATGTTCGACGGTGGCGCGGTCGACGCGCGCGACGCCGAATTTCTGTGCGACCTTTTCGGCCGCTTGCTTCGCCCAGGCGAGACCTTGCTGCGAAACCTGCGGCGCGCGGTCGGACTTGCCGCTGGCGCACGTCAAGCCGGCGAGATGCCAGCCCATGGTGCCGTTGCGCAGCGCCACGACTTTGTTCGCAATGCCGGCATTGATCAGCGACTGCGCGCCGATGATGCTGCGGGTGCGGCCGGCGCAATTGACCACGATGGTGGTGTCGGGTGAGGGCGCGATGTCGCGCGCGCGTAAGACCAGCTCGGCGCCCGGCACGTTGATGCCGGTGGGAATCGAAATGCGCGAATATTCGTCGAATGGCCGGCTGTCGAGCACCACCAGTTTGGTGCCGTTGCGCATCAACGCATCGAGCTCCTTGGCGCTGACGCTCGGCGTGCCGCTGTCATGCTCGACGAATTCGCCGAAGGCCTTGCTCGGCACGTGTACGCCGGAGAAAGTGACGAAGCCGGCGTTTTCCCATGCGGCGACACCGCCTTCTAAATAAGAGAGATCGCCGTAGCCGGCGCGCGCCAGGATGGCGGCCGCGCGCGCGGCGAGGCCATCATTGTCGTCGACGAGCACGATGCGCGTTGCCTTGCGTGGCACCAGGCGGGCAAAGCGCAGTTCCAACCGGCTGAGCGGCACGTTGCGCGCCCACAGCAGATGATTTTGCGAGAAGGTGAGCTCCTCGCGCAGGTCGATCAGCGCCAGCTCTTGCCTGTCGCCGAGCATCGCTTTGACGGCGGCGGCGGGGAGGGGACGGAGTTTGTCGCTAGGCATTTTATCTCGCGGCTGTGCGGTTGGTTCCCTCTCCCCGCTTGCGGGGAGAGGGTGGCGAGCATTGAGCTTTCAGCGAAATGCGAGCCGGGTGAGGGGGAGCTTCCGAGTGCTCAGAATCGCGGCGACGGCCCCACACCAGCCCCGCCTTCGCTCACGCTCCGGCGGGTCGACCTCTCCCCGCACGCGGGGAGAGGTGAAGAGAGACGCAGCTTACGTCACCTGCTGCGTCGTCATCGGCTCGACCGCGCCGCTCTTCAGGTCGATCTTGATGCGTTTGATCTTGTCCAGGTTGGTGCCGGTCACCCGCACGAAGCGCGCCTGTTCGGGATAATCGATCGAATGGATGGCGCCGTCCTGATAAACGCCAGCCTGGCCGGGGGTGAGCCGGTACTTCTTTTTCAACTTGAGCTTGGCATGCTTGGGATCGCTTCCGTCGTCCGCGCGCTCCCACTCGGACATGTCGGTGTATTTGGCGGCCTGGCCGTAGATCGCCCAGGATTCGCCGTGATCGTGCGGCGGCGAGACCCGCGCCTTGTCGTTGATATGGGCGAGCACCTGGAAGCCGAGCTTGGGATCCTCGTACAACACCTTCAGCCCGCGCGGCTGATCGTCGCCGCAATAGTCACGGATGAACTCCGGATTGCCGAGCAGGCGCTCGAGATCGACGCGCACCTGCTCGCGTCCGGACGGGCCGGGATCGCGCGCCAGCGTCGTGCGGCAGTCGGCGATGAACTGATTGAGATCATAGGCCATAGGCGTTCTCCCGAAAGCTTTGTTGGGAGGATTTTTGCCCAAGTCCCGGGCCGGCGCCAGTGGGGTTTCACTCGGCGTGTCGGCTGCGGCAGCAAACTCCAACTGTCATCGTCCGCGAAAGCGGACGACCCAGTAAACACCGTGGTTACTGGATGCCCCGCTTGCGCGGGGCACGAAAGCCTTGTTTGCGGCGTGTTGTGATCATCACGACACCCGTTTCATCCGGCCCCAGCCCTTGAGCGCCGACCAGATGCCGCGCTCCAGCCGGAAGCGGTCGATCGGCGCCGACGAGTTGATGGCGCGGATGCGGTAGAGGCCGACGCCGGTCCACTGGAAGCCGCACTTCTCCAGCACGCGGCGCGAGGCCGGGTTGGTGACGCGGGCGCCGGCGTTGAGCGCCTCGTGCGCCAGATCGGTGAAGGCGTAGTCGATCACCGCGTGCAGCGCCTCGGTGGCGTAGCCTTGGCCCCAATAGGGCACGCCCAGCCAGTAGCCGAGCTCGGCCTGGTCATCGAGCGTGGTCACGCCGCAGGCGCCGATGACGGTTTTGCCGCGCAGCGTGATCAGGAATACCGCGTCGGCGGCGCCCTTGTCGGCCCCGCTGATGAAGGTTTCGGCGTCCGCGACCTTGTAAGGATGCGGAATGCGCGCCGTGTTCTCGGCAATGCGGCGGTCGTTGGCGAGCGCCGCAAGCGCTTTAGCGTCCTCGAGGCGCGGCATGCGCAAGGCAAGCCGCTTGGTCTCGAGGACGGGGGTACTGCCCTCGCGGTGAGGCTCTCTTGGTATCGCTTCGCAGAGTGTCATGGCACGGGCTCCAGGTTAAAAAAGCGAAGAGGGGGAGCCGGCATCCCGTCTCCCCCTCTCAGAGCCCATTGAGCCCCGCCGGTTTGACTGAAATGCCGGCGGACCTCGATTTTATGTCCACCGTCTTACTCGGCCGCGGCCTCCGTCATCGGAACTACCGACATGTATTTGCGGCCTTTGGTTTTGGTAGCGAACTGAACCTTTCCATCGACGAGTGCGAACAGGGTGTGATCCTTGCCGAGACCGACATTGCGGCCGGCGTGCCATTTGGTGCCGCGCTGGCGCGCGAGAATATTGCCGGCCAGCACGCTCTCGCCGCCCGCGCTCTTCAGCCCGAGCCGCCGGCCCGCCGAGTCGCGGCCGTTTCGCGATGATCCGCCTGCTTTCTTATGCGCCATATTGGTCTCTCGAATTCTGCTCTACTGAATACACCGATTCCGTGACGGAATCATCTCACTTCTTCTTACCTTTTGTCGCTTTGGCCTTTGTGGCCGCTTTGGCCGGCTTTTTTGCGGCTGGTTTCTTGGCCCTGCTGGCCTTCTTGGCCGGTTTTGCCTTGCCTGCGGCTGCTTCGCCTTCGGGCGCCGGTTCCGGCTTCTTGGCCTCGCGCTTGGGCCGCGCCGGCGGCGTCTTCGATGGTTTCGCCCCCTCGGTCAGGATCTCGGTGATGCGGATCAGCGAGAACTCGTGGCGGTAGCCGCGCTTGCGGCGCGAATTCTTGCGCCGGCGCTTCTTGAAGGCGATCACCTTGTCGCCACGCGCGTGCTGGAGCACCTCGCCGGCGACCGTCGCGCCGGTGACCGTCGGGGCGCCGAGCTGCGGCATGTCGCCGCCGAGCAGCAGCACCTCGCCGAATTCGATGACCTCGCCCGGCTCACCCTTGACCCGGTCGATGCGGATCACGTCCTCCGGGGCAACCCGATACTGTTTGCCGCCGGCCTTGATGACTGCGAACATCGTTCTTCCCTCGTGTTCGGCCCCGGTGCTCGGATTATTCCGGACCGGCTTCTTTCAGTCGGTTTGTTGTGTGTTTTTAAGGGCTTAAGGCGCCCTCGAAAAAGCGCGCGGACCCACCGGCCCGCGCTGGCCATGCTTATGGCGATGCAGGGCCAAACTGTCAAGAAAACGCCGGGTTCGCCGGTAGTGGGCGGCCGGTCGATATTTTCGATAGGATGTGGGCCGTTGGGCGCCAAACTTTCCAGCGGCGTGGTCAACTTGACCTCGAACCGGCGTAGTATCCAAGCTATCGCCGGTCGTGCCCAAGGGGTCCAAGAGAGACTTCAGGTAACGGCCGAATTTCCAGACCGCATTGAGCGGCAAAATCGGGAAGAGGGAGGACGCAATGTTTTATGGAAAGATGCTTGCGGCGCTGGCCGCAATCGCGGTGCTGGGACAGGTTTCCGGCGCATCGGCACAGCAGCCCATCGCGATCGCCACGCCGCCGGCGGGCTCCATCTACAATTCGACCGCCGCCGCCATCGGCAAGGTGCTGACGGAAAAGGCCGGGATGAAACTGACGGTGCAGGCGCGCGGCGGCTCCAGCCAGTACCTGCCGATCATCAATGCCGGCGAAGTGCCGTTCGGCATCGCCAACGTCTATGAGACCAGTCTCGGCGTCACCGGCGAGGAATATTTCAAGGGCCGGCCGACCAAGGACGTCCGCTCGGTCGCCATCCTTTACCCGCTGCGCAACACCATTTTCGTCAAGAAGGATAGCAAGTACAAAAAGCTCGCCGACCTGAAGGGTGCGCGCGGGCCGGTCGGCTTCACCAACCAGAAGGTTCTCACCGCCGTGACCAACGCCGCGCTGGCGCCGGGGGGCATCTCGCTGGATGACATGAAGGGCGTGCAGGTGTCCAACATCATCACCAACGTCAACGCGTTCAAGGAAGGCCGCACCGACTTCTTCGTGTTCGCGCTCGGCGCCGGACCGATCAAGGAGGCCGACGCCGTGGTCGGCGGCGTGCGCGCGCTGACGGTCGACAAGGTCACGCCTGAGATTACCGCCGCCGTGAGGAAGCATGTCCCGGTCGCCTATCTGCTCCACGTTAAGCCGGGCAAGGGTACGACCGGCTTGCTGGAGCCGGGTTACATCGTGTCCTACGGCGTTAATTTGTTCGCCAGCACCCATACTCCGGACGATGTCGTCTACAAGCTGGTGAAGGCAATGCACGAACACGCCGCCGAGTTCGGCAAGGTGTTCCCGCCGCTGCGGCTGTTCAAGGCCGACGCCATGGCGCAGGTGATCGCGGGCGTCGATTACCATCCGGGCGCCATCAAGTACTACAAGGAAATCGGCCAGTGGCCGCCAAAGCAGCAATGAGGCGCGTGCACCGGGACTGAGGGTTTGGTGCTCGCATGAGCGAAGGCCCTGCAAGAAACGGACAAGGGCTGTCCTCCCTGCGGAGGGCAGCCCTGCCATATCCGAAGCGTCTGATCGACGCGCTCGCGATCCTGCTCACGCTTGGCGGCATCGGCTGGGCGCTCGACGCCTATAACCGCGTTGGGATCGCGCTCTACGACCAGCAATATCTCGCCGGCATGTTGGCGATCGCGTTGACGATGGCGTTTCTGAAATTTCCATTCGCGGGCGGTGAAAAGGAGGTACTGCCCTGGTACGACGCCGCCGCGGCGGTCGTCGGCTTCGCGGCCACCGGCTATCTCGCGGTGTTCTATCCGCGCATCGTCGATCTCGTTTACCAACGGCAGACCGACAGCGTCGTTGTCAGCGTCGTTCTCATCGTCCTGCTGATCGAGGCATTGCGCCGCGCTACCGGCCCCGTGCTGAGCATCCTCGTGACTGTCTTCATCCTGTATGCGCTGTTCGCCAGCTTCCTGCCCGGCTCGGGACTCCAGACCGACTGGCGCATGCTGTCGCTCGCGCTCGCCGCCAACTACACCGGCATCCTCGGCCTGCCGATCAAGGTGGCGACAACGATCGTCATCGCCTTCGTGCTGTTCGGCGCGGTGCTGCAACACACCGGCGGCATGCAGTTTTTCACCGACATTTCGATGTCCCTGATGGGCAGGTTTCGCGGCGGCGCCGCCAAGATTGCGGTGCTCGGCTCCTGCCTGTTCGGCTCGATCTCCGGCAGCGCGGTGGCCAACGTGGTGGCGACCGGCATCGTCACCATCCCACTGATGAAGCGCGCCGGCGTTCCCGCGCATAAGGCGGCCGCCATCGAAGCGGTGGCCTCGACCGGCGGTCAATTGATGCCGCCGGTGATGGGCGCGGCCGCCTTCCTCATCGCCGAATTCCTGGAGACGTCCTACGCCACGGTCGTACTGGCCGCGATCGTGCCCGGGCTGCTCTACTACATTGCGCTGTTCATCCAGGCCGACCTCGAAGCGGCCAAGGAGGGCATCCCGCCGGTCGATCCGAAGGTGATTCCGAAAGCCGCACCGGTCTGGCGTGCCGGTTGGTATTTTCCGATATCCTTCGCCGTTCTGCTGTTCGGGCTGTTCGTCCTGAATTACCAGCCCGAGAAAGCCGTCCTGTGGGCGATCCTCGGCCTGATCGTCCCGGCGGTGATCTTCGGATTCCAGGGCAAGCGTTTGGGACCCGGCCAGGTGGTCGCGGCCTTGCGCGAGACCGGCCATGGGGCGCTCGACCTCATTTTGATTACCGGCGCCGCCGGCATTGTCATCGGCGTGCTGGCGATCTCGGGGCTGGGCTATCAACTGACGCTGGGCCTGGTTCAGCTTGGCCACGGCCATCTGTTCGTCTTGCTGCTGCTGTCGGCCATCGTCTGCATCATCCTCGGCATGGGGCTTCCGACCGTCGGCGTTTATGTGCTGTTGGCCACGCTGGTTGCACCCTCGCTTGTCGAGGTCGGCGTCAAGCCGATCGCCGCACATCTCTACGTCATGTATTTTGGCATGATGTCAATGATCACGCCGCCGATCGCGATCGCCGCCTTTGCTGCCGCCTCGGTTGCGCAAGCCGATGCCATGCGCACCGGCTTTGCGGCCACGCGCTTCGGCTGGACCGCGTTCATCGTCCCGGTCTTGTTCGTCTATTCGCCGAGCCTGCTGCTGATCGGCGAACCGGCGGAAATCACCGTCACGGTCTGCACCGCCGTGTTCGGCGTGTGGCTGGTCTCCTGCGCGAGCGTCGGCTATTTCATGCGCGCAATCACGCCGCCCGGGCGGCTGTTGTTCGCGGCCGCCGGGCTCGCCGCACTGGTCCCGGCCGGCGCATTCGCCGGCGGCACGCTGCTCGATATCGCCGGCGTCGGCGCGGGCATCGCGGTCATGGTGTACGAATACATGGCGGTTAGCCGCTTGCGGGCGACCGCAGCCGCAAAGCTGGGCGGACCGCGCGCCTGAAGGACAACCATGACCGTCATCGACGTGCACACGCACATGCTCACGCTCGAGTTTCTCAATCTCATGCGCGAGCGAAGCGGCGGCAAATACGAGATCAAGAAGACCAAGGCCGGACAGGACACGATTTACCATGACGGCGCACCGTTCATGACGCTGTTCTCCGGCATGTGGGACTATGAGGAACGCATCGAGGCGATGAATGCAGCCCGCGTTGATGTTGCGATCGTGTCGCTCACCTCGCCCAACGTCTATTGGGGCGATCGCGCCACCAGTCTGAAAGCGGCGCAGCTGGTCAACGATTCGATGGCCGAGCAACAGGCCGCGCGGCCCGAGCGCATCCGCTGGCTCTGCTCGCTGCCATGGCAGTTCGCAGGCGATGCCAGGGCGGAGCTGGCGCGCTGCGTGGCCAAGGGCGCGGTCGGCGTCATGGTGTTGGCCAACATCGATGGGCGCGATCTGACCGATCCTTGCTTCGCGCCGATCTGGGCCGAAATCGACAAGCTCGGCCTGCCGGTGCTCGTGCATCCCACGGCACCGCAGGGCGTGCGCGCGCAGCACATGGACGAGTTCGGCTTGGTGCCGCCGGTTGGCTTCATGTTCGATACGACGCTCGCCTTCGCCCGCATGATCTATGCGGGCTTCATCGACAGGTATCCGAACGTGAAGCTGATCGCCGCCCATGGCGGCGCCACGCTGCCCTATCTCGCCGGGCGCCTCGACCGTTGCCATGAAATGATCCCGGCCTGTGCGGAGGTGATCACGGAGAAACCGAGCCGCTATCTGCAACGCATCTGGTACGACACCGTGGTCTACGACCAGCGTGCGCTCGACCTGTGCATATCGGTGGCGGGTTCGGACGAGCGCGTGCTCTACGGCTCGGATTACCCGCACAATATCGGCGACATGGCCGGCTGCCTCGCGAGGGTCAACGCCCTTAAGCCCGATACGGCCAGGCGCGTCGCCGGGAAAAACGCAGAGAAGCTGTTCGGGCTCTAGCGCCTTACCGTCACTGCGGCTGCCCCGCGGCCGCCGCTGCGCCGTTGATGCCGGCCTCGTGATCGGCGCCCGGCTGCGCCAGCCGGTAGCCGATACCGAGCTCGGTCACCAGGATGCGTGGGCTATCCGGGCGCGGCTCGATCTTCTGCCGCAGCTTGCGCACGAAGATGCGCAGGTAGTGGGTGTCCCGCACGTGGGTCGTGCCCCAGACTTCCTTGAGCAATTGCTGGTGCGTGACTACGTTGCCGGCGTGCTGCGCCAGCACCTGCAGCAGCCGGTATTCCTTCGGCGTCAAGGCAAGACGGGCGCCGTTGAGCGTCACGGCGCGGGCGCTAAGGTCGATGGTCAGCGGGCCGATCTTGACCGTCGGCTCGCCGCTCGCCGCGCGCATTTGACGTCTTAGCGCTACGCGCACCCGCGCCATCAGTTCCGCCATGCCGAACGGCTTGACCACGTAGTCGTCGGCGCCGAGCTCGAGCAGACGCACTTTTTCCGCTTCGGCCGCGCGCACCGACAGCACGATGATCGGCACGCTCGACCAGGAGCGGATGCGCTCGACCACGTCCGCGCCGTCCATGTCGGGCAGACCGAGATCGATGATGATGAGATCGACAGGACGCAGCGTCGCGGCGCGGATCGCTTCCGTGCCGGTGCCGGCCTCGTGCACAATGAAATTATTGAGCTCGAAACCCGCGCGCAGGAAGCGCCGGATTTGAATTTCGTCGTCGACGATAAGCGCGACGGGGGAAGAGTCACTCATCTGTATCGCTTTCCATCTGCGGGACCGCGGGTTGCGTCACCGGGAGTTCGATCGTCACCGTGCTGCCCAGGTCGGGGCCGGCGCTGACGGCGTTTATCGTGCCGCCGTTGGCGGCAATGAAGGCGTTGGCAATCCACAGGCCGAGACCGGAACCGCTGGTGGTCGCGGCGTGGCGCGCGCCGCGGGCGAAACGTTCCCAAATCTGCCCCCGTTCGGCCTGGGTTAGTCCGCTGCCTTGGTCGCTGACGCTGACGATCAACCGCCCTTCCGGAGCGCGCGCCGTGACCGTGATCTGGGTGCCGGGTGCAGAATATTTCACCGCGTTGTCCAAGACCTGCACCAGCGCCTGCTGCATCAGGACCGGATCGCCGTGAACCAGGGGAAGATCGGCCGCCACCTCGAGAACGAGGCGGCGGTCGGACAACCGGCGGCGGCAACGCTCGATCGCCGAATCGATGATGTCGGCCGGCTCCGCCCATTCGGTGCGCGGCTTGATGCCACCGCTGCTGATGCGGCTGGCGTCGAGCAGATTCTGGATGTCGTTGTTGAGCCGCTCGGCTTCATCGCGCACGTCATTCGCCAGCGCTTTGAGCTTTTTTTCGTTTTTGAGCGCCGGCGCGGCACTCAACACCGTGGCGGCGCCGAGGATCGAGGCGAGCGGCGTGCGCAGCTCGTGGCTGACCGAGCCGATCAGCGCCTCGCGCAATTCGTCGGTCTGCGAGCGCATGCGCGCCTCGCTGATGGCGTGGGCAACGCCAAGCCGCTCCAGCGTGGCGGTGGCGTCCGCCAGCACGGCTTGGACGCGCAGGCGCAGCTCCTCGGTGCGCTCCGGCGACTCACGCCCGAAATTAATCGCGATCACGCCGAATTCGAGGTTGCGGGGCGACACGGCGCGAACCAGCCACACGTCGCCGTTGTCGGCGATCACGGTGACGCCGGTCGTGCTGTCGCGGTGGCCCGACGCCGCTTCGGCCACCTCAGCGAGGACCGGCTCGGGAACTGTGATACCCGCGCGCCGCCCGCTGCTGGCGGACGCCTCGCGCACGCCGGCGAACAGAACGACCTTGCGCTGCATGACACTGGCGAGATGATCCTCGATCGCGGCATGAATGTCCGAGACGTCGAAGGCGACCGCCAGCCGGCGCGAGAAGGCGTAGAGATCGCGCATGTCGATCTCGCGTTGGCGCGACAACTCAAGTTGCCGCTTGAGCCGGGTGGCGAGCTGACTGACCACGAACGCGACGAAGACGAACAGGATGAGGTTGATGACTTCCTGCGGGTCGCGGATGTGAAAGTTGTAGTACGGCGGGAAGAAGAAAAAGGCGGCCGCCATGACGCCGCAGACGGCGGCCACAAGCGCCGACACAAGTCCCCAGCGGGTCGCCGCGATCACCACCGGGATCAGGTAGATCACGGTTCCGCGCGTGAGCCCGAGTTGCTGGACGATCAACTCGATCAGCGCGGTCGCCAAGCCGACCAGGCAGAGCGTCAGGAAAATGCCGCGCAATTCCTTGCGGATGCGGTCGAAGCGCAGGGCGTTGGGCATCGTCGTGCCGGTTCGCGGCCGGGCTCCTTTTGGGGCGGCGCAATATAATACTAACGCGCGCCCTTGTCTGTCCCTGCGGCCTTGGTTAGATAGCCACCGTCCAATTGGGGCTTTTTCAGGCCCTTATCGGGCTCCGGAGAGGTGGCAGAGCGGTTGAATGCACCGCACTCGAAATGCGGCATACGGGTAACCGTATCGGGGGTTCGAATCCCTCCCTCTCCGCCAGCCTTAAGATATAGGCCTAACTCCGATTTTGCTCTTGGCGGAAGTGCGGGTTGGTCCGGTATTCTCGGGCCTTTCGTTACCGTGCTGATGCCACGCGTTTAGCAGAGACGATTTAGTCCGCGTATTCGCCCCGCAAGCATGTCGCTGTCTCGGCGCCGGAATTTAGTGGTACGGGCGTCTCCAATGTCATCGCCGAATTCCTGGCGAGAGAGATGGACTCAAAAAGAGAAAGGTCGGTTGGGAATTGAATTGGTGGCACAGATTTTGAATTTACCCGAACCTGAGACTTCGCCGCTGTTCGTTCCAATCGAGCGGCGATCGCGTGTCATCCAGGAGTTTGCGTGTCGTCAGTTCGGGCGGATGCTTTCCGTTAAGGACAGCGCTGATAATATCAGGCGCCATCAGCGTGAGACGGAACAACCGCGTCGCATAGGACGAGACTATATCTCCGACTTGGCGATTTCTTCAGACGTGAGGCTTTTGTCCGCAAGAATTCGATCCCGGATCATATGGGCGCTGACGAGAACGCGTACCAAGCTGGCATCAGGAGTTATGGGATCCGACCCATCCTCGACGATCAGCTTCATCTCCTTGCCGACTCGCTTGAGGCGAACAGGAATAGTTAGCTTTACGAAGTGGTCGTCAGTAGCGGCCTGTGTTTCTGCAGTCGACTCAACATGACCATCCATTCTGCCAAGCCATCGATTGAGGCCGATTGGATTCAGGAAAATATCGATCCGGTCCGCGTGCACTTGAACGCGCGACACGATTGCCAGTATGAATTTGCGGAAATAATAGGCGCTAGATTCAGACCATGTCGCCACGCATTGCTCGAGGCCATTCATCAACCGCTCCTGGGTTGTGGCATCAGACGCATGGCTCTGGAAGATGTCGAGCATCGCCGCGCGATCGCCCAGCCATTTATTAATGTGACCAATGAAAAGAGTCTCCAGGCTGGAGGCTGATGCCGGACAATATTACAATCGCGCACGCCCACACATGGCATTGCAAAAAGATGCGCCGTTGGGGCGAGCTGTTCAACGAGTCGGCAGCATTGTCGCTATGCCCGTTCTGGCCGGCCTACATCATCAATATGTGCGGATATGATTATCGGAAAGGACAGGACAGCGGACTTTGTTCAATTTTCCCCCGCCACCAAAACCGCCACTGAAACGGCTTCACAATGAGGCGGTTGCCTCGCGAACATGCTGCAGAAACTGCTTCTGCGTTCGCGTCGGACGCCAGTTGCGCCGCAAGGTCAGGCCGATCGGGCGCGTCACGGCACGGTCGAAATTGCTGAGATCGACAGGCAGGATTACCAGCGAGCCCATCGCCCGCTCGTACTGAATTTGCTGCGCAGATATCAGCGCGAGCATGTCGCTTTCCATCAACAAGCCGCGGATTAGGACCAGGGAGCCGGACTCGATGAAACCGGTAGGCTCGCGTAGCCCGAGCGTGTTGATCATGTCGTCGAATTGAGCGCGGGTGGGTGTTTCCTTGTGCGCGATCACCCAGGGATATTTCGTCAGTTCGCTTGGAGAAATTCGGGTCTTCTTGGCGAGCGGATGGCCTGATCGGGCAACAATCACGAGGAAATCGTCGAATAGCGTATGTTGGATGACGTCTTCTGCGGGTTCCGGCGATCGCAAGGCGCCAATGAGGATATCGATCTCGCCGTAGCGCAGTCCTCGCAGCAACGCGGAATACGGCCCGTCGACCACGCTGATTCGTACGGTAGGCTGCTCGCGGACTAGTGCGCGAATGGCTGCGGGCAGGATAAAGCTGCGTGCAAGCGGCATGGTGCCGATTCTTATCGGACCGCCCTGGTTGCCGTGCAGTTCGGCGACCTCCGCGAATCCATGCTCGATTTCCGCGAAGGCGAGCTTGACGTGCTGCGACAGTATTTCTCCAGATCGTGTCAGCGTGATTCCCCGGCTTGCTTTTTCGAACAGTCGAACCTCCAGCAACGACTCCAAGCCATGTGCGGCTTCATGGAGGGATGGTTGCGAAATGCCGAGGGACCGGGCGGCCATCGTGTAACTAGTAGTGGTAGACAGCGCGGTCAGCGCGCGTAATTGGGCGCGTGACAACAGGTGGTGCGGGGCTATCCGCCGCCCGTCCCGTCTTTCCCCGATTCTCGCGACTTCCTTTGTGCCCGTTGCCAGATACTCCAAGGCACGGCGAGCCCGATCGTGAAAGAGTCGACCTGCGTTGGTTGGCGACATCCCGCGACTGTGACGTTCAAACAGAGGTGCCTGGACGGCGCTTTCGACTTTTGTGATCGCCTGGCTCACGGCGGGCTGAGAGAGATGAACGTGCTGTGCTGCGAGGCTAACGCTATGGCTTTCGGCGACCGCGCAAAACGCCTGTAAATGCCGTGGATTGGGCATAATCATAGCCTTCTCCGGCTTCATTCCTGCCCCCTTATCCATCCTCACTAATAGGAAAATTCAATATATTCTCTGGTTGATTTGATTGGAAGCAGCAAATGCATTGCCCAACGATAGGAGCGACAAATGGCCCGACCAAAAACAAGAGCCAAGGCCGCCAGGGAGGAACAGATGGAAATGATCGAAATCTTCGGCATTGAAATCGCATGGATATCCGTGGCCGGCACCGGCATGCCGCAACCTGGGACCGCGCGCCGGCGTTTTCACGGCCGGTCACGTGACGACCGACGCTAATTCATCGGCGCGAAGATTGCCCGGTGTGCCCGCTCAAGCAACGCCGGTCCAGTTCCGATTTGAATTCGAGAAGGTTCGTCGCCGCCTACGTGCATTCTCTGCGTCACTTGGAAGGCGCATCCACGAACTCAAGACGGTGGCCCTTGGTTATTTCACAAGATGGCTGAATCGGCTTTGAAGGACCGCAAAATGGGTGGCTCCGTTCTGGAATACCCTCCGGTTGTCATGAGGCGCTTGATCGGCGGTCTCAATAAGATCGTCCTGCCGGGAATTTCATTGGTCGTGCTCTGCGGCCTTTGGGAGGTCGCGGCGCTGATTTTAGGCGCGCGCTATCTGCCGGGTCCGGTGCCGACCGCCGCTCGTCTCGCCGAACTCTTCGCGACCGACCAGGTCTTCAGCAATCTCGCGCCGACGATACTGCGGGTGCTGGGCGGATTCGCGGTTGCCGAAGTCCTCGGCGTTATCGTGGGCGTCATCATGGGCCTGAGCAGGAGCTGGGAGAAATTTCTCGAATTGGGAGTGATGGTGGGGCTGACCATACCGAGCCTGTGCTACATCATCCTCTGCTTCCTGTGGTTCGGGCTTAACGAGCTTGCGGCGATTGTCGCCATCGGTCTGACGACCTTTCCGATCATCGCCATCAATGTCTGGTCCGGGGTCAAGTCAATCGACTCGCAGCTCAACGACATGGCCTGGACCTTCGGGATCAGCCGTCGCGAGCGCATATTCAAGGTCATCGCCCCCCAGATCACACCCTATATCGTCGCGGCCGCACGCTACGGATTTGGCGTGGCCTGGAAGGTTACGATTTTCGTGGAGTTGATGGGACTGACCAACGGCGTCGGCTTTCAGCTCAACTACTCGTTCCAAATCTTTGATATGACCTCCGTGTTTGCGTGGACGCTGTTGTTTACGATCGTCATGCTCGTTCTCGAATTGGCGGTTTTCAAGCCCACGGAGCAGTGGTTGTTCCGCTGGCGGCCGGAAGTCAGGGCTTAGGAGGCGCACCATGGCCAGTATCGCCGTTGATGACGTTTCCAAACACTTTATCAGCCGTGCCCACGCGGACCGTCTGCCGGTTCTGCAGAACATCAGCTTCACTGGCGGGAACGGGCAGTTCATCTGTCTGTTGGGGCGCTCGGGTTGCGGCAAGTCGACCCTGTTGTCGCTGATCAGCGGCTTGGACGAGGAGTTCAACGGCAAGATCAACTTCGATGGCGTGACGGTGGCCGAACGCCAGAATGCGGGTGTGCGTCTCGGCTTTGTATTTCAGTCCCCGCGGCTGCTGCCTTGGAAGACCGTCCGGGACAACCTACTTTTCGTCTTACGCCGCAGCGGCCTGCAGGATTGGCGCGAACGCGCCGACCTCTGGCTGGAGCGGGTCGGGCTCAAGGATTTCGCCAAGGCCTATCCGCATGAGCTATCGGGCGGCATGCAACAGCGCGTCTCGCTCGCCCGTGCCTTCGCCGTCGATCCCGACATCCTGCTGATGGACGAGCCTTTCAGTGGCCTCGACGAATTTACTGGCCGTGCCATGCGCACGGAGCTGCTGGATCTCTGGCAGCAGACCGGCAAGACCGTGCTGTTCGTGACCCATAACTGCTTCGAGGCTTGCTTTCTGGCCAACCGGGTCATCGTGCTCGGAGGGCAACCTGGCAGAATCGTCTGGGATGCGCCGATCGATTTGGACCACCCCAGAGATTACGAGGACCCCGATCTCTTCAGGTTGAGTGTGAAGTTGACCCACGTTGTGATGGAGTCAGCCGCGTGACACAGGGATACCCAGTCAAATGCTGATACTGACGAACGCTGATGTCGAGAAAGTGCTCGGAATGGAGGACTGCCTCGAGTCACTCGAGCAGGCATACAAGGAGTATGTGAGTGGCAAGGCAACAAATCGGCCACGCAATCACACCTATTTTCCGGTCGAGGACGAGCGGTATCCCGGGTTCCGATTCCGGTTTAAATCGCAGGAAGGCGGCAATGTCTCCAGCGGCGTCTGGGCGCTGCGCATCACCTCCGACATGGCGGGGGTCGAGAAACTCGCCAGCGGTGAGGAACGGCGCCGCCTGATCCCGGCCGCGCCCGGCAATCGCTATGTGGGCCTGGTGACCTTGTACAGCCTGAAGACGCTCGAGCCGCTCGCCATCATGCATGACAGCGTGGTGCAGAAATGGCGGGTGGGCGCGACCTCGGCTCTGGCGATGCGCGAAATGGCGCCGCCCAACGTCCGGGTGGCCGGCTTATTCGGCTCAGGCTGGCAGGCCGAGGCGCATCTTTACACCATGTTGCACGTGCGTCCGGACGTCGAGGAGGTCCGCGTGTTCAGCCCGACCGCGGAACATCGCGAGCGCTTTGCCCGCGAGCAGTCGGAGAAGACCGGGCGTCGCATTATTGCCGTCGACGATCGACGAAAGGCCGTGGAGGGCTGTCAGCTCGTCACCTGCGCCACGGCGGCGTTTGATCCGTGTTTCGACGGCGCCTGGCTCGCGGCCGGCACCCATGTGACCTCCATCACCTCGCCCGACGGCACCGCCATGCGCCGGGAGCTCGACGACACCACCTTCGATCGCGCCGGCAAGATCGTCGTCACTTCGCGCGTCCAGATCGAGCACGACAACCAGATTGACATCATGGGCCCAGTCAACCGTGGCCGGATCGCCTTCGAGGACATTTCGGAGCTCGGCGAAGTCTTGCTTGGCCGTGCCAAAGGCCGTCACAGTCCCGACGAGATCACCGTGTTCGCCAACAATACCGGCATGGGCCTGCAGTTCGCCGCGGTGTGCTCGCGGGTGCTCGAGCGGGCGCGCGCGCAGGGGCTGGGTCACGAGGTTCCGACCGACTGGTTCCTCGAGGAGACCACGCCATGACCAACGGCAAGCGCATCGGCGGCCCTTGCCATCTGGTTCTCGGCGAGGACGTCAATACCGACGAGATCATTCCCGGCCGCTATCTGGTGAGCATCGATCCGGCGGAACTGGCGCCGCACGCCTTCGAGCCGTTGGGCAAGGACGTTCAGGCGAAACTCGCCCGCTCGAAAGTGATCGCAGCGGGCCGGAATTTCGGGTGTGGCAGCGCACGCGAGCAGGCCGCCAGCTGTCTGGTTGGCGTCGGCGTGCGAGCGGTGCTGGCCAAGTCCTTTGCACGCGTCTTTTACCGCAACGCGATCAACACGGGGCTGGCCGTGATCGAGTCGCCGGCAGCCGTCGCTGCGGTTTCCGAAGGCGATGAGGTCTATGTCGACCTTGCCAAGGGCAGCGTCGAGGTGAACGGAAAGAAATTCGACATTCCGCCGTACCCCGCGCAATTGCGCCAGGTGCTCGATGCGGGCGGGCTGATCCCTTATCTGCGTGCGGAATTCCAAAAGAGGCCGGCCGATGAGCGCGTCTGAACCGGAAACCTTCGCGCAAAAGGCCTTGCGGCGTGCATCCGGCGCAACGCACAAGCTCGAGCCGGGCGAGATCGTGGATGCGGTTCCCGATCTCTATATGAGTCACACGGCGAGCTGGCGCTGCATCAAAACCTTGGAGCAATTGCCCGGCGCCAAGCTCTTGCATCCAGACCGCGTGGCCATGGTGATGGACCACACATCGCCGGCGCATACCTCGAAGATCGCTTCCTATCATCGCTTGTGCCGCGACTTCGCCCGCAAGCAGGGCATCAAGACGTTCTACGACGTCAATTCCGGCATTGCGCATCTGGTGCTGATGGAAAACGGTCATGTTCGTCCCGGTGACTTCATCATCGGCACGGATTCACACTCGACCATTTACGGCGCCTTGGGCGCATTCGGGACCGGCGTCGGCTTCAGCGAGATCACCGCCGCCTGGGTGACCGGCACCATCTGGATGCGGGTGCCCGAGTCGATCCGGATCAGCATCAACGGCGACCTCGCTCCGGGCGTCTATCCCAAGGACCTGATGCTGCGCCTGATCGGCGATCTGACCGCGGATGGCGCGACCTACTGTTCCATCGAGTTCGACGGCAGCCACATTCAACAGTTGCCAGTCTCGCAACGGATGACCTTGTGCAACTTGGCCATGGAAATGGGCGCCAAGAACGCCGTGGTGACCGCCGACGAGGCCACGCGCCAGTATCTGGCGGAAGCCGGTGTCGAGGCGGCCTATGAGGGCCGGCTGGTCGCGGACGAGGGCGCGACCTACAAGCAGGTCATCGATCTCAAATGCGAGGAGATCGAGCCGCAGGTTTCCTGCCCGCACAGTGTCGACAATGTTAAACCGATCGGCAGTGTCGCCGGCACGCCGCTTGATCAGGTCTTCATCGGCTCCTGCGCCAACGCGAAATACGACGATCTGGTGGAAGCCGCGCGTATACTCAAAGGGCGCCAGGTGGCCAAGGGTGTCCGCCTGATCGTCACGCCGGGCTCGCGCGAAATCCTGGAGAAGATCAGCCTCGACGGCACGCTCGCCACCCTGGTGCAAGCGGGCGCGCTCATCACCAATCCCGGCTGCGGCGCCTGCGCGGGCGACGGCGGCGTCATGGCCGACGGTGAGCGCACGCTTTCCACCGCCAATCGGAATTTCCGCGGGCGCATGGGCAGCTACGACGCCGAGATCTTTCTCGCCAGTCCGGCGACGGCGGCCGCCTCGGCGGTGGCCGGTGCGATCGCCGATCCTAGGAAATTGATCGCATGACGCTGGTTGAACGGATTCTGGCGCGGGCAAGCGGCCGCAAAAAAGTTGAGCCCGGTGAGATCGTGGTGGCCGATGTCGACCGGCTGGTCATGCACGACTTCAGCACCTACCTGACCTCGCGGGTGTTCGAGGAGCGGGTCAAGCTGCCGGTGGCGAATCCGAAAGGCGTCATCGCGGTCTTCGACCACACCTTCTCGCCGGCCAACGAGCACGATGCCGAGGTGCTGAAGTTCAACCGCGAATGGGTGCGGCGGCACAAGGCCATTCTGCTCGACTGCGGCAGCGGCAATATCCACTGCGCGACAGCCTGGAACGGCTTTATCGGCCCCGGCATGGTGGTAGTCGGCTCCGACAGCCACACGCCCGCCTATGGCACCATGGGCGCCTTCGCGGCCGCACTCGGCAACGACTCGCATGCCGGCACGGTCCTGCCCTACAGCAAGGCCTGGTTCCGGGTGCCGAGCACGATCCGGCTGGAACTGTTGGGCGAATTGCAGCTGGGCGTGACGCCGCGCGACATCGCGCTCTGGCTGGTCGGCCGCATCGGCGAAGGTGGCGCCATCTACAAGGCGCTGGAGTTCGGCGGGCCGTTCATCGACAGCCTCGACGTGTTCGACCGTTGGCTGTTCCCGCTCATCACCGTCGATGTCGGCGCCAAGTGCGCCTACATGGAGCCCGACGAAAAGATCTTCGCTTTCGTCAAGAAGGTCGGCGCCGCCGACCGCTGGCGCGAATTGGCGCAATATCCCAGCGTGGCGCGCGAGCGCGATTACGAGGACATCTGGGAGTTCGATGTCTCGCGGGTCGAGCCGCAGATTGCCTGTCCGCCGACCGTCGGCAATGTCCGGCCGGTCGCGGAGGTCAGCGGGCTGCCGATCCAATATGCCGAGCTCGGCGGCCATTGCGGCGGCCGGCTGGAGGATATGCGCATCGCGGCGCAGGTTCTGAGCCAACGACCGAAGCATCCGGATATTCTATTCAACATCGTGCCCTCGAGCCGGCAGGTCATGACCGACGCCATAAGCGAGGGACTGGTCGAGGTGCTGCATAACGCGGGCGCGACTCTGTTCCCGCCGAGCACCGGCTCCAACCAGGCGCACAATATGGGCGCGATGGCCGCCGGCGAGCGCATGCTGTCCACCCAGTCACGCAATTTCCCCGGCCGGAACGGCAGCGTACAGGCCGAAATGTATCTCGCCTCCGCGCTCACCGTTGCGGCCTCGGCGACGGCGGGCCGCATCGTCAGTCCGAAGGAGGTGCTGTGATGGCGCTGGAATTTTCCGGGCGCTGCTGGAAGGTCGGTGACTTCATCCCGACCGATCAGATCGTCAAAACCCACCGCGTGCTCTTGCCGTTGCCGGAGATCGCCAAATACGTGCTGGAGGACGACAACCCGCGTTTCGCCAAGGAGGTGCGGCCGGGCGATATCTTGGTGGCCGGGAAGCATTTCGGGCAGTCCTCGGGACGGGCAGTCGCCACCAAGGGTCTGAAAGCGACCGGCATCAGTTGCATCGTCGCCGAATACTTCTCCAGAACCTTTTACCGCAATGCCTTCGAAGTCGGCCTGCCGATCCTGGAATGCCCGGGCATTCATGCGGCGACGGAGGAAGGAGACATGCTGATCGTCAAGCTCGAGGACGGCACGGTCACCAATGAGCGCACCGGGCAGACGCTGCAGGGACGCAAGACCGACGCCTTTCTCATGGACATGCTGAAAGCGGGCGGCCTCATCGCGATGGCGCCTTCACTGATGGAAAAATCTTCACATGAAACGCGGACTGGTCCTCTTTGATCCCAACGAAACGCCGCCGGAAGAGTATAGGTCCCGGCTCGGTCGTTTACAGGAGCGCCTGCGCGCGGACGGGCTGGGCTGTGGGTTCATTTACGGCGACGTGGCCAGTTCCGGCGACATCTGTTACCTGACCAACCTGACGATCTATTGGAATCAAGGCGTATTGGCCGTCCCGGACCAGGGCGAGCCGGTATTTCTCACCAAATTGTCCAAACGCGTCTATCCGTGGATGCGCAGCAGTTCGGTCGTCAACGACATCCGCAGCAATCCGGACCTGGGGCGCGCTATCGTCCAGTTCTGCCGCGAGTGTCTCGCCGGCCGCGCTTCGCCCAAAGTCGCGCTGATCGATGAGGCCTGGTGGCCCGAATCTATTGTGGCGAATGTCCGCGCCGCGTTACCGGAGGTTGGCTTTTCGAACATCGAGGGCTTGGTTCGCGATCAGCGCGCGCAACCTTCGCAAAGTGAGCTGGCTTTGTTGGGGCGCGCCCGCTCGATCCTGGAGGATGCAATCGATACTGCCTTGACCGGCAACCATACCACCGAGGAGCGTTGGGCCGCCGTGCAACGGATCTCCCGCCGTTCCGGCTTCATGGATATTTTTGGTCATTGCCATGCCGACCCGGAAGACGGCTCGGTCTCAGTCGAAGTTTCCGGTCAGTTCCGTCATCTGTGGTTGCGACGTGCGAAGGCGCGCGGTGGCGACGCGACAGCGCGCCTGCGGCCGGCTCTCGATGCGATAGCCGGCTCGCTCAAACCGGGCGCCACGCGTGGCGAGGTGCAAGCGGCCGGGGCGAGGTACGCCGAAATTGCCGGCTGGCAAGGTTTCGCCTGCGATTGCCTTAGTCACACGGACATCGAAACGGACGGCGCGCAAAGGCCGCCGGCGGGCGCGGATTCGGAGCCGCTGCAGGACGGTGAGGTCGTGCTGCTGACCTGCAGCGCCCCTTCGGCGCGCGGGACGGTCGCGCTCGGCGACATGTTCCTGGTGGGTGAGGCCGGCGCCCGCACCGTCACCAAGGAGGCCATGCGTCGTGAATAATGTCGTGAATGAAGCCGCCGAGAAGCAGTGGCGCTACGCGCGCTTGCGCGCGGAAATGGCGAAGCAGGGGATCGCCGGCCTTCTGGCCTATGCGCCGGCTTGGCGGCGGGAGAATGTGCGCTACCTGACCAATGCGCCGCTGAAATCGAAATATTCCTTTGCCTATTTGCCGATTGAGGGCGAGGCCACTGCTTTCGTTCTTGCGCCGGAGGATCATGAGGCCGTCCGCGGGGCGGGTTTCACCGAGGACGTGCGACCGCTTTCGTTGCCGGGCGCGGGTGAAGTCCGCGCGCGCCTCGCGGAGGATGCCAAGCGCGGGCGCATCGCGATCGCGCACCAGGAGCTGCTTCCCCATGGCACGTGGACGGCCTTGACCGATGGACTGCCGATCGACAGTTTCGAGTCCGCGACCGGGTTAATGGACCGCGTTCGCTTGGTGAAGAGCAACTGGGAGCTGGCGCGGATCAGAAAGAGCGGAGAGGTGTGTGATGTCGCCTGGCAGAGATTCCTGTTGACCTTGCATGCCGGCGTCGCTGAATACGAGATCGTAGCCGAGGTCGAAGCTGGTCTGGCCGAGCAGGGCGCAGAAGACAATTTCATGCTGATTGCCTCCGGTGGATCGGACGTGCGCGGCATGACGTCCCCGACCGATCGGCGCCTGTGCAAGGGCGACATGGTGCGAACGGAAGTCACCCCGCAGATGGACGGCTACTGGGCGCAAATCTGCCGCACCGCGGTCGTCGGTCCGCCCAGCGACAATCAGCGCAAATCGTTCGATCTGTTCGAGGAGGCGGTACAGGCCGGAATTGACGCCGTGCGGCCGGGCGTCACCGCCGGGGAGGTGGCCGCGGCTGAGAATGACGTGTTTCGTCGCTACGGCTACGGCGAATATTGCACCGCCGAATATACCCGCGTGCGCGGACACTGCCTGGGACTCCATCTCGACGAAGTCCCGCTCCTGGAAGGCATCGATACGGTTCTTGAGGAGAACGCAGTCTTGATCGTCCATCCAAACACATTCACACCGCTGGCCGGCTATCACGTGCTCGGCGATCCGGTGGTGGTCACCAAAGCGGGCGCCGAGCCGCTGCTCTCGACCCCGCGCCGCTTGGACTGGGTCGAGGATTAACACGAACGGGCCCGGGTCTGGAGGAGGCTGAATTTCGGGCGTGCATGCCAACCAATTGTCGACGCGCCGTCGGTGGCTTCATCGGCTCCGAATGCGCCTCATCGCGTAAGAAAGAAAGGGAGGAAATCATGCGACCACGTTATGCTGCAATCCGACCATTCGCGCTTGTTCTGATGTTGGTTTCCCTGGCCTGTCTGGGCGGTCAGCAGAAATCTGCGAAAGCCGCGGACGCGCCCGCGGTGGTGGCGCCGGCCCTGTTTCCCGGCGTCCAGATCTTTCCCATCCAGGTGATGCAGAAGAAGGGCATCGCCGCCAAGTACAATCTCGAAGTGAAGCCGGTCATGCTGGCCGGGCCGCAGGCGGTCTACCAGCGCATGCGGCGGGATGACTTCCAGGTGGGCTTCGGGGCCTGGCCGACGATCGCCCAATTGCGCCACGCAGGCGCCAAGGTGGTCATGGTCTATTCGATGTTGGGCTATACCAACGAGATCCTGGTCAAGAAGGACTCGCCGATCAAGAGCATCACCGATCTCAAGGGCAAGAAGGTCGCGGTCTTTGGCGGACCCGGGGCGGGCACGACCGCCATGTTCCTGCTGGAGATGAAAAAGTACTACCAGTTCGACCCGATTAAGCAGGCCCACATCTTCTACGGCGCGCCCGGTCTAGTCGCCGCCGAACTGGAACGCGGCGAAGTCGACGCGGCGCTGCTGCTCGAGCCGTTCTCGGACAAATTGCTGGCAACCGGTAAGTTCCGTTCGGTCGGCAATCTGGGCAAGATCTGGGAAGAGCATAATCACACCAGCCCCATGCTGCTCGCGTTGGTGATGGGCGAGAAGTGGTCGAACGACAATCCGGACGTCGCCAAGCGGTTCGTGGCCGCCTATTCCGAGTCCTTGAGCTACCTCAAGACGCACAAGGAGATCTGGACGGAGCTGGCGGCGGGCATCCACATCAAGGATCCGGCCGCGGTGGAGCTGTTGCGCACGAACGCCAGCGCCGCCCTGATCGACAAGTGGGACGAAAGCTACGTCCAGAGTCAGTTGCAGTTCGCCAGCCAACTGACGTCCCTGTTCGAAAAGGGCGGCGGCTCGAAGGCCGATCTTAGCAGCGTCTTCACGACCCGCTTCGTGCCGAAGGCAATGAACGGGAAATAGTCGGCCACGTAGGTCAGGGCCTGTCGATGTGTGACGCCCGGATCGCGACGGGCCGTCATACATCGGACAGTGCCGGCGCTGTTCATGGCTGTGCCGATCTTCGTCGCCTCGGTGCGGGTCGATCCGTCGTAGATTGCAGCAAGCGCCAACCCTGTCTCTTCCGAAAATGTCATCCGGAATTCAATCGGGACTATATCGGGCTCAATTTCCCTGTTCTTAAGTTCAAATTCCCTGTTCCGTCGCAAAAATTCCCTGTTCCGTTGAGTAGGGAATTTTGCTCTAAGTTCACTGAATCATTGGGCGAATTGTGAGCTATGAGCAGCAATCCGGACTAAAATTGAAAAATTCCCTGTTAGCAGGGAATTTGCGAGTAGAGACAGGTTCGCATGCGACTGCGTCCACCGCCAGTCTTCTGCGGGCGTTTTCCTTCGAGGCTTCAGTCTCTGGACGCCGGATTCCGATTGTGAAGGGCCATTACGGCACATTTGTCTCTGGCTCCGAAATCTTGTTTCCCGGATTCAGAGACCGGCTTTAGGCAGAGACTGGTTCGAATGAAGCTATTTGTTGGGTCAAGCCACGTTTAGCCCTGACCGCTTTGACTCCTCAAAACAGAAACTAGTCGACGCGACCGCTACGTCCACTGAGGCCCAAGCTTGGACCTAGTACATTTGGGCCAGGATGCACCGGCCCCCATACCAACTTACGTGCAAACGTAGAGGGTTCCCGGCGCGAGGCCCCGCCGCTGCGCAACGCAAGCCTTTAACGAGGGATGTTCACCCAGATTTTCCGATCACGAAGAAGGTCAATCGACTCGTAATTCCTTAAATTGCTCTTCCGTCCGTTCAACACCGAGGGAATCGACAATCATATTCATCGCGGTGTTAACCCAGATGACGCCCAGAATCTCAAGGATTGTCTCATTGGACAAGCCCAGGGCGTGAAGCCTTTTGTAGTCTACGTCATCGAGCGACTTCGGATCGGCTGCCGCCTTATGGGCAAACTGGAATATCGAGAGTTCCGGGTCCGAGAATCCGTCAAATGAACGGGTCTGAATCGCGAGCACTTGAGCTTCGGAGAGCCCTTGCCTACGCAGCGCATGCGAATGGCCCTGCACACAATAACGCGTCAGCTGCGTCGAGCAGGTGATGACAACCACCGCCTCCTTGACCCAGCGGGAAAGCGTGCTTTCCTCCACCACCAGCCGATGCCAGGCGTCCGACGCCACTTTCACGAAACGTCCGTTCCACGCCATGGCAAGGAAGATGTGGGACGGGCGCCCGTAAGCGGCCTGAAACGCGTCCAGCACGTCCTCGGCTTCGGGATGAACCTCGTGGCTCGCAGGGTAAGGCAGGTGCGGCATTGTCGTTTGCACTCCTCGATCGGCCCTTTGTCGCGGGCCATATTGTCAGTCCAGGCGCGTCCCCACTTCGTGTCGTAAATCGTTCCAAATATGCGAGAACAACTCCTGGAACTTGGGGTCGAGCTTGCGGTCAGTGGTTGACAGCCCGTCGGGCAAATCGATCGCGTATTGCGATTTCACGCGGCCGGGCCGCGCGCTCACGATGACGACGCGCGTGGACATCGCGATGGCTTCCGCGAGGTCGTGGGTCACGAATACGACCGTCATCCCCACGTCACGCCACAGCCGCAGGAAATCGTCCTCGATCAGCGTCCGGGTCTGGGCGTCGAGAGGCCCGAACGGCTCGTCCATAAGAAGGATGCGCGGTTCGACCGCTAGCACGGCGGCCAATTGCAGCCGCTTCCGCATGCCGCCCGAGAGTTGATACGGATAGTGCGAGGCGAACCGCCCCAGCCCCAGCTTGTTCAGCCAAGTTGAGGCGATTTCGCGCCGCTCCTTAGGTGCAACGCCCGCAATTTCCAGCGCGAACTCGGCATTGGTCTGCACGTTGCGCCACGGCAGTAGCGTGTCCTGCTGCAGGACATATCCGATCTGGAGCGGACCGGACACGCGCTTACCCTCGACCTCGATTTCGCCGCTTGTAAACGTGTCAAGTCCCGCGATCAGGTTGAGCAAAGTTGACTTGCCGCAGCCGCTTGGGCCAACAAGTGTAACGAGTTCGCCACGCGCAATCGTCAGGTCCACGCCTTTGAGGGCCTGTACACGGGACGTCAGATCGTCACCATATTCCTTAGTGACGTTATTTATTCTGATGACGGTCTGTTTCGCTTCCTGTTGCTGCGTTGGCAATCCCCCCACCGCCTCACCAGTACTTCGACATGCCCGTTGCAACGACGTCGTCATAAGTAACCTTCTTTTTGAGTTGACCTATTTTTTCGAGCCACTTGTTTTCGGCTTCGATTGCCTCCGGGCTGATCTTCGTCACGTAGGCTTTGGGATCCCTCGCCTTCAACCGATTCGGGATCATCTTTTCCAGCAATTCCTTGCCGACCGTCGGCATGTGCTTGTTCGCGACCGCGATGGCCATTTTCGGATCCTTGTAGATTGCCTCGGTCGCCGCAGTCATCGCGCGCACGATCTTGGCGGCCGTGTCGGGATGTTTCTTTAGGAACTCTTCCTTGACCATGATCCCGGTCCAGATGCGCTGGCGCAGGAGCGCCGGGCCCTGCCCCTGCATCAGGTCGAGCACGCGCTTGATGACGCCCTTTTGCACGCCCTTGGTGAGAAATGGCTCCGGAAAGATGGCGCCGTCGATGTCGCCCTTTTCCAGCGCGATCATCTGGTTCTGGAAGCCATTGATCTGGATCAGCTGCACGTCGGGGCCGACGCTGAGGTTGTTCTCTTCCAGGATCGCGCGGACGATTTGGTCGCCGTCCGAGCCGCGCCGCGGAGTCGCCAACTTAAGGCCTTTAAGCTGCTTGATCGAGTTCACGCCGCCATGGCGCTTGGTGTCCACGACAATCGCCCAATCGCGGGCGCCGGCGATGCCGTCAAGCAGTTTCACCTTGATGCCCTTTGACTGCAGCAGGACGGCGCGCGCCACCGCGCCGCTGGCGGCGGCGACGCTGCCACCCATCATCGCAGCCGCGGCGGCGGAGCCACCGGCCATGAAAGTGTTCGAGACGTCGAGGCCTTCCTTTGCGAAATAGCCCTCATCCCCCGCAACCATCACCGGAAGCAGATGCAGCGCGACGGGCGGATGAGCAATGGTGAGCTTGATCTTGTCTTGCGCTTGGACTGACGCACAGACGGCGAGAGCACCGAGCACAGCGAGAACGTACGCGAAGCCTTTCTTCGATGACATTTCGCACCTCCCTCTCGTTTTGTTAAATCTTGACATCCTGGCGCCAATGGAAAAGCCGGCGGTCCAGTCGCTCCATTCCCAACACCAAGAAGACGCTCATCACGCCAAGGGCGGCGAGACCGACATACACGCCTTCGGAATCGGCGCGCTGTGCGGCCTGATAGACGTAATAGCCGAGCCCTACGCGCGAGGCGATGATCTCGCCGACAACCGCGCCGACGACCGCCAAGCCGATGCCGAGCTTCATGCCGGCGAAGATGTAGGGCATGACGGACGGGATCACGATCTTGGTAATAATTTGCGTGCGGCTCGCACCCGTTGTGCGCACGAAGCGCAGCAGCAGCGGATTGATCGCGCGAATTCCAACGATGACGTAGATCAGCAGCAGGAAGTAGACCAGGCTGATGATCAGCACGACTTTGGAAAACAAGCCGATCCCGAACCACAAGACGAAAATCGGCGCCAGCGCCGGACGCGGAATGCCGTAGATCGCCAAGAGGTAAGGCATCAGGATCTGGCAAAGACGCGGCGTCATGCCGAGCAGGATGCCGAAGGCCACGCCGCCGATGACGCCGAAGAAAAACCCGACCATCGTTTCCACGGTCGTCGCCCAGACGTGCATCCACAGGTGGCCTTGCGCCAATTCGCGTACCATGCGCACGGACACTTCAGCCGGCGGGCTGAACCACTCCGGATTGATGAGCCCGGTGCGCGCGCCGATTTCCCATAACGCGAGGAAGCTGACGACGATCAGCAGCTGAATGGCGATGATGATACCGCGGTTCATTCGGTGGTGTACGCCATGGTTGGACTGTCTTCGCCGATGCCGAAATGATGCCCGATCCACTCCGTCACGGAATTGGCGCACCAGACGAGGATGAAAAGAATGAGCAGCGCGAGGTAGACGAGCTCTGTGTCGAAAGTCGCCATGCCGTCGTCGATCATGAAGCCGAGGCCTTCTTGCGCAGCGATGAACTCGCCGATCACGGCGCCGATCAGCGCGAAGGTCAACGACACGCGAAAACCGACAAACAGCCAGGGCGTGATTGATGGCAGCACGATCTTACGGAAAATCTGGCCTTCGCTCGCGCCCATGGTGCGAGTGATGTTGACGAGCTCGCGGCGGATGGTGCGCATGCCCGAATAGGTGCTGAGCGCCATCACCACCACGACCAGTGAGAACGCGATCGCCACCTTCATCCACAGGCCGATGCCGAACCAGATCATGAACAGCGGCGCCATCGCGATCTTTGGGAAGGCGTTGGCGATCAGTAGGAATGGCTCGAAGATCTCGCGCATGGTGCGGGTTGCTCCCACGGCGAGCCCGATGGCGACGCCCAGTACGCAGCCGAGGCCAAGGCCGAGCAGCGTCTCGAAGACGGTCGCTCCGATGTTCGCAAGCAGTGAGCCTTCCTGGTAAAGCTCGATCGCTTTGCCGAAGATGAGCGTCGGCCGGCTCAGCCAGAACGGGTTGGTGCCGAACAATTCGGGATAGAACTGCCATAGCAGCAGCAGGACGATCCCCAACAGAAGGCGGCCGCCGGTAATCATCGTTGAGTCATCAACGACAACGGCGGATTTTCCGCGCTCGATGTCCAACGACGCCATTCTCGGCCTTTCGTCCGGCCGCGCCGGCCCGTTACGTGCCGCGCGCTGCGTTTTTCCCCGCAATACGCCCAGTGATGAAGCACTCAGCGATATTGCCGCCGGACAGATAGAGGTGGCCGAAGCCGCTTCCCAATTCGCCGGCGGAGTACAGGTTCGGAATAGGATCGCCGTAAACGTCGATGATCCGTTGCTGGCCGTCGTGCACCGGTCCACCCTGCGTATTGGAGCAGACGGGCCACATCACCGAGCCGTAGAACGGCGGCGTGTCGATTGGGGCCATGGTGCCGGAGGGACGGCCGAAGTCGCTATCGTTGCGGGCCGCACACTGTTCGTTCCAGCGGTTGACCGCGGTTTCGAGGGCCTTCGGATCGGCGCCGAGCAATTTCGCAAGCTCGGGGATCGTCTTCGCCTGCTTGATAATTCCGCTCTTGACCTCCTTCATATTGTCTTGGCTCCACTCGTAATTGACATCCGGGTCATTCGATGTCGGGCGTCCGAGCGGGTAGAGCTTGCGGCCGTTCTCATCGCACAGCATGTAGGCAGGAATGCGCGGGTAATCCTGAATTACTGGATCGAAATAGTGCAGCGGGCGATGGCAGGTGTCCTGGGTGTAGGGTTGGTACTCGTTCATGAACCGCTGCCCGTTCCGATCGAGCAGGATCCAGGCCATCTTGACCGTCGCGGTGTCTTGTCTCCCCGGTATCCAGTCGGGCAGGCGCTTGACCCGGATCGCATAAGGATAGCTGGAGTCGACGTTCTTGAAACCGTAGGCGCCGTGGAAATGCCACATGTGCCAGATGTCGGCGCCAACGTCCTGCGCCATGCGGATGCCGTCGCCGGTGTTGCGTGCCGCGGCGCAGGGCAAAATGGGCTTGCCCTCCCAGAACTGCTCCTGCATGGCGGCGTTGCCTTCGAAGCCGCCGCACGCCAGCACGACGCCCTTTTTGGCACGTATGCGGCTGACGCCGCCTTTGCCGCGCGTCGTCACGCCGATCACGTCATTGCCGTTCGAGATGAGACGGACCGCCTCGGTTTCCATGCGTATTTCGAAATTGTCCCGCTGCGACGACAGATTATCCTCGACGATCTTGAACAGCATCGGCCCGCCGGGCGCGCCGATGGCGGCCGGATAGAAGGCGCTGGCACTGAAATTCGGAACGCCTACCACCGTGGTGTGATAAAACGCCTCGCTTCCGGGCAGCGGGTAGTTCGCACCCTTCTTGCCGTATTCCTCTGTGGTCGTGATGTCGGCGTCATTGGCTTTCGCCAGATCGCGCACATAATCCTCCATCTCGCTCATCCCGTCGGCGAGCGCGCGCACGACGTCGTCGCTCGTGCGTCCACCGTTGGTGATGGTGAGATATTGATAGGCCTTGGTCGCGTCGTTGGCCGAGCGCACCGCGCCATATGAACAGATCGAAATGCCGCCGGGGACGGCGGACTTCTCGATCAGCAGGACGCGCGCTCCGTTGCGGGCCGCTTCCAGCGCGGTAATGCCGCCGGAATAACCGTAACCGACGACCACGACGTCGAACGTTTCATCGAAATTGTTGGCAGCCCGACTCGGCTTTGCACCGTCAGCCATATTACCTCCCCTGGCGGCGAGCCGTTCACGGTTCGCTCTTTTAACCCGGGCGGCAAATTGCGCCCTGAATTCTTCTGAACCGGATTGAAGCAACAGAACCTTCATTGTACAATTAGAAAAGTGTGATGCATTGATTGTGTTTCGTTATGTATCCAAACCTCGCGAAAATCCGCAGTTTCATTGCCGTCGCGGAACATGCGAGCTTTCGCAGAGCGTCAGAAGATCTGCGTCTGTCGCAACCGGCTTTGAGCACGCATGTGCGCGATCTCGAGATCTATCTCGGCGTCGCCTTGCTCAGCCGCACGACGCGCAGCGTGCGGCTGACGGCGGCGGGCGAGCATTTTCTCATTCGCGCCAAGCGCGCAATCTCCGAACTGCAATCGGTCGTCCTCGACTTACGGGACGAGGTGGCGCTGCGGCGCGGCCGCGTCACCATCGCATGCCTGCCGACGATCGCGTCATCGAGTCTGCCCTCGGTGCTCGCGGCGTTCGCGCGCCAACATCCGGGCGTCCATGTCGAAGTGCTCGACGAAGTGGCGGATTCGCTTTACCAGCGCGTGGTCAATCGCGAGGCCGATCTAGGCATCGGTCCGGCGCCGCCGCGCAAACAAGACATTGAATTTACACCGATCGTCGACGACCATTTCCGGGCGGTATTTCCAAGTGACCACGCATTTGCCCGCCGCAAAACGGTTCGGTTGGCAGAACTCACGAAATATCCGTTTTTGACGCTCGCTCCCCATACGAATGTGCGCAGCATCCTTGAGCGCGCATTTGCGGATTCCGGTTTCCCGCTCGACCCAATCCATGTGTTTTGCCACCACTACACGCTCGGCGGCATGGTTGAAGCGGGACTTGGCATAACGGCATTGCCATCGATGTCGCTTTCGATTCTTGGACATCCGCGACTGATGAGCGCCCGTATTGTCGAGCCGGAAGTCATCCGCGTCATCGGAGTCCTCCGGCGTCGGCGCGATGAGCTATCCCCGGCTGCCGCAGCATTTTTGAATGCAGTCTGGGAAGCCTTCAGCAAAATACCGCCAAACCGAAGCAAGAGCAGAGCACACGCCAAAACATATGCCCGCGAAGAAGTGGCCCGATAATCGGAGCGCAGCTTCCTTTCAATGACTTCAGAGTGCCATGAGCGACCCGCTGGCAAGGGTTCGATTTGCGCATTTGGCGCAACTTTTTTTGTCTCAAATGGGTCAAAAGCTGACATCGAGGGCTTTTCAAACCACGTCCGCGTTTTACGCGAAAGCTGACGTTAGCAACGCCAGATCAAGCTTTGCTGGGGGCGTTGCTCGCCTTCACATGAAGAGACAGGTTCGACAGGACTACGTGCCTGGCACGTAGTTCGAGTCCTTCCAGGACCGCCAGACCCAATCAAACCTGCCGCAGGACGCTCACTGGCATATCGCGGAACAGGGCGGCGAGGCTCAGTTCGCCCGTACGCTGGCCGGGATCGCCGCCGATCAGGGGCTCATAAACCGCTTTCGAGTCCGGATCGACGATCCCTTCCCAGCCCGCGGGCCATTGCCGGCTGCCGTCGCTGAGCGGGGCGAAATGCCGCCCGACCGCAACGATCAGCCGCTGTCGCTTCCAGTTGCGCGCGAAGGCGATGACGTGTTCGGCATGCGGGCCGGCGACCGGTAGCGGCTCATAGGAGCCGCGCTGGAACAGGTCGGCGAAGCGGTGGCGCAGGTGTAACAGCTGCCGGGTCAAGCTGAGCTTGATGCGGCCGTCCTGCCAATGGGCGGCAAGCTCGGGCCAATCAGAAGGCCCTTCTCCCAATTTGCGCCGGCGCAATTCGAAATCGACGGCGCGGCGGTTGTCGGGATCGACCAGAGAATAATCCCAGATTTCGGTGCCCTGGTAGAAATCGGGCACGCCCGGCGCCAGCGCCTTCAAGGCGAGCTGCGAAAGACCATTCACGGCGCCAAGCAGCGCGGTGCGCGCGGCGAATTCGCCGAACGAGGCGATGAATGCCGCCGATGTTTCTGCATCGAGCAGCGTCCCGACGAATTCCTGCAAGCCCGCTTCGTAAGCCTCGTTCGGATTGGTCCAGCTCGTTTCCTGCTTGGCCTCACGCGCGGCCTTGAGCGCGTAGGCCTGCATGCGCTCGACGAAATGCGTGTCGACCGTTCCCGGCCAGGCGCCGATCAGCGCTTGGTAGAGCATGTATTCATGTCCGATCGAGGGACAGCGGTGGCCGCCGGCCTCCAGCACCAGCGGCGCATTCTGCTCGCGCCAGCTTTGCACGGCGGCGTCCCAATCCGCGGCAAGCTCGGACAGCGCCAGGATGCGCGCGCGCGCGTCTTCGCCGCGCTTGGTGTCGTGGGTGGCGGTGGCTGTGAGACCGCTGGGCGCGGTTTCGGCGCGGGTCTGTTGGCGGCGGTGAAACTCATCGAGCGAAAGCGAGGGCGCAGCCGGATCGCCGCCGACCTCGTTGAGCGCCAGCAGGCGGTGGTAGCGATAGAACGTCGTGTCCTCCATGGCCTTGGCCATCAGCGGACCGGTGAACTGCTGCAGCTTGAGCGCAAAATTGCGCACGCGCGGCGCGCTGTAGCTGGTGTTGGCCACAAGGTCGATGGTGATCGCGGCGCGGACAAAATCGAAAATCTCCGGATCGGGTCCGTGCCAGCGCGTCCGCGCGCGCGCGATGGCGTCTTCGATTGTCTTGCGGTCGTCGGCGGAGGCGCCGGCGGCGGTGACGTAAGAGCGGTAAACCGGGAATTCGAGCACATAGAGCTGCAGCGCCGCGCGCAGGCGGTCGAGCGTAAAGTCGCGTGTCGAGAAATGTCCGGCGGCGATGCGCGCCAGGGCACGGCACAGCACGGTGAATTCGCTCGCCAGCATGGAGTCAATCACGCGCAGCTTGGCGGTCTCCAGGATCGCGGCAAATTCCGCACGCTCGGTTGTGAAGGTGCGCCAAGTGCGCTCCAGTCGGTCGAGACCCTTGCCGTCGAGGAGCACGCGCGAGATGACGTTGAGCCATTCATAGCCTGTGGTGCCGGCGACGGCGGGAAACCGCGGCATGTCCTCGCCGTCCGCGAGGATCTTTTCGACCACCACGTAAAACGAGCCGCGGCGACGCGTGGCCCTGCGCATCATGCCGATGAGCCGGCGCAGCCGGCGGGTGTATTGCACCGGATCGCGCAAGCCGTCGATGTGGTCGAGCCGCAGCCCCTGCAAATTGCCGGCGGCGATCAAGCGCGCCACCAGCGTGTGGATGGCCCGGAAGGTCGCGGAATTTTCCACGCGCAAGCCGGCGAGATCGTTGATGTCGAAGAAGCGCCGGTAGTTCACCGCCGAGACCGCGACGCGCCAATAGGCGACGCGGTAATGCTGGCGCTCGAGCAGGCGGTGCAAGGCGGCGGCGCCGGCTTCGCTGCCGCCGGCATAGGCGGAAAGGCCGCGTTCGATGGCAGCGGCGGCGCCGTCGATCTGCGCCAAGCGCTGCTTGAGCGCGGGCGCCTCACGATAGGAGGGCGCGCGCGGCCCGCGGCAATCATCCGCCAGCGCCAACAGCGCGCGACCGGCAGGCTGCTCGGCGGCGTCAGCCGCCGCAACAATCGTCCGGATCATCTCGGCGTAGCGCTGCGGATTGATCGGCAGCTTGTGATCGGAATACCAGGCCGCGAAGCTGCCCGCCGCCGGGTCATATTTCAGCGCCAGCTCGCCGCTTTGCAGCACCTCGCCATAAGGCCGCGCCAGCACCGGTGCCAGCACGCCGGGATGGCGGCGGTGCGGGATCGCCTCCCAGTCGATGTCGAAACTGGCGGCATAAGGCGAGCGTTGGCCCCATTCCAGCACGTCGAGCCACCAGGCGTTGTCGGCATGGCCGACGCCCATGTGGTTGGGGACGAAATCGAGAATCAGGCCAAGATCGTTCTGTTTGAGCGCCGCCGAGAGTCGCGCAAAGCCTTCCTCGCCGCCGAGCTCGGGGTTGAGCCGGTCGTGATCGACGATGTCGTAGCCATGGGTGCTGCCGGGACGCGCCTTGAGGAACGGCGAGGCATAAACATGCGTGATGCCGAGTTCTCTGAGATAGGGCACGAGCGCGGCGGCATCGTTGAAGCCGAACGCTTTTGTGAGCTGCAGCCGGTAGGTGGCGAGCGGAACCGAGGGCGGCATCACGCGCCTCTGACCGCGGCGTAGACCGACCACGGCGGCAAGTCGCCCGGCGGCTCATCGCCCCAGATCGGCGCGCCCCATGAGATCGCCGGCTTCGGCTGGCCGGTATCCGCCAGATTGGCGAGCAGCATCAGGCCCTTGTCGCCGGCGCGCCAGCGGGCCTTGAGCAGACCGGACTCGAAATGGACGTCGCCGGGCGTCACCATCGCCGGCAGCAACGGCGCGACCCATTTTTTGCGGGCGGCCAGCAGCGCACGGGTCAGCGCAAGACGTTGCGCATGTTGCGGCTCGGCGCGCGCGTCCCAGTCGAGCACGGCGGCATCGCGCGTCTCGCGCGACAGCGGGTCGGGGATTTCGTCGCCATGCAGCGCATAGGCCTCGGCGAATTCGCGCCGCCGCCCCTGACGCACCGCTTCGGCCAACTCGCCGTGAAAGTCGCAGAAAAAGGGAAACGGCTCGCGCGCGCCCCATTCGTCGCCCATGAACATCAAAGGCGGCGCGGGTTGCAGGAACAGTACCGCCAGCGCGGCTTCCAGCGCTTCAGGTTTGGCCAGAACGCTAAGCCGTTCGCCCATGGGGCGGTTGCCGATCTGATCGTGATTCTGCACTAAGTTGACGAAATCCGCGCGCGGCAGCTGCTTGCTCGCTTCGCCACGTTTCTTGCCGTCGCGGAACGCCGAGGGCTCGCCCTGATAGGCAAATCCTTGCGCGAGCGTCCGTGCGATGTGGTCGCCGGCATTCTGGTAATCGCGGTAATAGCCGGCGCGCTCGCCGGTCAGCAGCACGTGCCAGGCGTGGTGATAGTCGTCGTTCCACTGGGCGCGGTAAAAGCCGCCGACGACCTTCGGCTTAGGCGCCAGAAAGCGCGCGGCATTATCGTCATTCTCCAGCACCAAATGGATGTGGCGGCCGCTTTGCGCGGCGAACGCGTTCACCGCTTTCGCCAGCTCGATGAGGATGTGCGGCGCACCGGCCATGGGAATGGCGTGCACGGCGTCGAGCCGCAAGCCGTCGAAGCGGTAGTCGCGCAGCCAATGCAGCGCGTTCTCGATGGCAAACTCACGCACCTCGTCCACCCGGTAGTCGATGGCCGAACCCCAGGGCGTGTGATGCTCGTCGGAAAAGAACGCGGGCGCGATGCGGTGCAGGTAATTTCCCTCCGGCCCGAAGTGGTTATAGACCACGTCGAGGAACACCATGATCCCGCGCGTATGCGCGGCGTCGATCAGCGCCTTGAGATCGTTCGGCTGGCCGTAGCTGGCATCGGGCGCGAACAGCAGCACACCGTCATAGCCCCAGTTCCAGCGCCCGGGAAAATCTGCAACCGGCATCAATTCGAGCGCGGTGATGCCGGTTTCGGCGAGATGATCGAGCCGCTCGATCATGGCGCGGAAGGTGCCTGCGCGCGTGAAAGTGCCGACATGGGTTTCGATGAAAACCGCGCGCTCCCACGGCAGGCCTTTCCAATCCGGCGCCTGCCATTGATAGGCGCTGTGATCGATCACCTCGCTCGGCCCCTGCACGTCCTCCGGCTGGAAATGCGACACCGGATCTGGGATGTTGAGTTCGCCGTCGATGCGGAAGCGATAGCGCGTGCCGGGACCGGCGTCCGGCGCGTGGGTCTCGAACCACTCGCCGTGCTTGCTCATCGGCAGGCTGTCGGTGGCCGGCTGGTCGAGCAGCAGGTCCGCCGCGCGCGCGCCCGGCGCCCAGAGGCGGAAGGTCACACCCCGGTCGGACAGCAGCGGACCAAAGCGCGAAGGCGCGCTCACGGCTCGCCCGCAAACGCCAGCACGCAGCGGACATGCGCGCCCCAGTTGGCGCCGGGCGGCAGCATCACCGCGGGCTCGTGCCCGTCCGAAGTGTCGAGTACGCAGTACCAGCTGGTCACGCCCGGCCATTCCGGAAAGGTGATTTCGACCGGCGCGTCGGTACGATTGAGCACGACGAACAGCGGCTTGCCGCCTTCGACCGCTGCCGCCAGCACGTAAGCCAAAAAGCGCGCGTGCGGAAGATTCCAATCGGCTTCCGTCATCTCGGTGGCCTGCGGCGTCAGCCATTTCACGTCGTAGGAACCGTCCGCCTTCTGGCCGTCCAGCCAGCGACGCGGCCTGAGCTGAGGAAAGTCGCGGCGCAGCCGGGTGAGCTCGCCAATGAACCCGGTGAAATCGTCTTCGCTGCCGGCCTTCGACCAATCCACCCAGCCGATCTCGTTATCCTGGCAATAGGCGTTGTTGTTGCCGTTCTGGCTGTTGCCGACCTCGTCGCCCGCCAGCAGCAGCGGCACGCCTTGCGCGAGAAACAGGCAGGCAAGCTGATTGCGCTTGCGCCGCCGGCGCATCGCGATAACGGCCGGATCGTCGGTCGCGCCTTCGACGCCGCAATTGATGCTCAGATTGTCGTCCGATCCGTCGTTATTGTCTTCACCGTTTGCCTCATTGTGCTTGTGCTCGTAGCTCACCAGGTCTTCGAGGGTGAAGCCGTCGTGCACGGTGACGTGGTTGATACTGCTGCGGGGGCTGCGGCCGTCATGCTGGAACTGCACAGACGAGCCTGTCATGCAGTGGGCGAGATCGCCGGCGACATTGTCATCGCCGCGCCAGAAGCGGCGCAGGGTCTGGCGATAGGCGTCGTTCCATTCCGACCAGCCGTTGGGGAAGGCGCCGACCTGGTAGCCGCCTTCGCCGAGGTCCCAGGGCTCGGCGATGAGCTTGACGTTGCACAGCACCGGGTCCTGCCGGACGGCGGCGAAGAACGGCGCATTGCGGTCGAAAGCCGGCAAGCGGCCGAGCGTCGTGGCGAGATCGAAGCGGAAGCCGTCGACGTGATAGGCCTCGACCCATAGCCGCAGCGAGTCCATGACCATTTGCAACACGCGCGGATGCGTGAGCTTGAGCGCGTTGCCGGTGCCGGTGAAATTCTCGTAGTAGCGCGGCTGGTCCGGCAGCAGCCAGTAATACGAGGCGTTGTCGATGCCGCGGTAGCACAGCGTGGGGCCGAGATGATTGCCCTCGGCGGTGTGGTTGTAGACGACGTCAAGAATGACTTCGATGCCGGCGTCGTGCAGGTCCGCCACCGTGGCGCGGAAGTCGTTGATGGCATCGCCGTGGGTATAACGCTGCTCGGGCGCGAAAAAACTGAGCGTGTTGTAGCCCCAATAGTTACGCAAGCCGCGGTTGACCAAGTGGCGGTCGTCGACAAAGGCGTGGATCGGCAACAGTTCGATTGTCGTAACACCGAGCCTGCGCAGATGCGCGATTATGCCGGGCTCGGACAGGCCGCGATAGATTCCGCGCGTTTCGATTGGCACGTCGTTACGATTTTGCGTAACGCCTTTGACATGCGCTTCGTAAATAATGGTGTCTTCCCAAGCGGTCTGGGAACGGCGCTTTTGCGCCCAAGTATGCGCCAAATCCACCACCACGGATTTATACATGCCGCGGGCGTTGTCGCGCCGATCAAACGATAGATCTTGCTGCTTACTCCCAGTGCGATAGCCAAAATGCGCATCGCTCCAGGCCAATTGGCCGGCCAACTGCTTGCTGTAGGGATCGATCAGCAGCTTGTTGGGATTGAAGCGGTGCCCGGCCTGGGGCGCGTAAGGCCCGTGCACGCGATAACCGTAAAGCTGGCCGGGCGTGACGTGGCTGAGATAGACGTGCCAAACGTCGTCGCTGCGCTCGGGCATGACGATGCGCTCGAGTTCGCGGCGGCCGGCACGGTCGAACAGACAGAGCTCGACCTTGGTGGCGTTGGCGGAAAACAGGGCAAAGTTGGTCCCGCGCCCGTCCCAGTTGGCGCCGAGGGGATGCGGCGCGCCCGCCGAAACGTGCCCGTTAGACCTCAGGAACGAGGTAGATGGCAGCAAGCGGTGGGACGACAAGGCGAAGCTCCGGGCTGTCATGGGCCGCGTGTGTGGACACTACACCAGCGTTTCCGGCATTGCTGCCGCCGTAGATTGCGGCATCGGAATTCAGCACTTCGCGCCAGTTTCCGGCGAATGGGACCCGGACGCGATAATCGCGCAGGACTTCCGGCGTGAAATTCACCACCACCACGCAGCGCTCGGTCTCGCCCCGGCCCTTGCGCAGCCAGGCATAGGTTGAGTGGGCGGCATCGTCGGTCACCAGCCATTCGAAGCCGGCGGCGTCGCAATCGAGCGCGTGCAGCGCGGGGGTATCGCGGTAGAGGCGGTTGAGGTCGCGCACCAGCTTCTGCACGCCGGCGTGTTCGGCTTTCTCGGTCAGGTGCCAGGGCAGGCCGACGTCGTGATTCCATTCCGTGTCTTGGCCGAATTCCGAGCCCATGAACAGCAGCTTCTTGCCGGGATGGCCGTACATGAAGCCGTAATAGGCGCGCAAATTCGCGAAGCGCTGCCACGGATCGCCGGGCATGCGGCCGAGGATCGAGCGTTTGCCGTGCACGACCTCGTCGTGCGACAGCGGCAGAATGAAATTCTCCGAGAACGCGTATTGCAGCCCGAACAGGATGTCGCCGTGGTGGTGGCGGCGGTGGATCGGGTCCTTGGATATGTATTCGAGCGTGTCGTGCATCCAGCCCATGTTCCACTTGTAGCCGAAGCCTAGGCCGCCCCAATCGACCGGCCGTGACACCATTGGCCAGGCGGTCGATTCTTCCGCCGCGGTGGTGGCGTGCGGATAGTCCTTGAACACTTCGATATTGGTGCGGCGCAGGAATTCGATGGCGTCGATGTTCTCGCGCCCGCCGAATTTGTTCGGCACCCAGGCGTCGGCCGGCCGGCTGTAGTCGAGATAGAGCATCGAGGCCACCGCGTCGACGCGCAAGCCGTCCACGCCGTAGCTGTCGAGCCAGAACAGCGCGTTCGACAGGAGAAAATTTGTGACTTCGACGCGGCCGTAATTGTAGATCATCGTGTCCCAGTCGAGGTGGCGGCCCTGGCGCGGGTCGGCATGCTCGTAGAGCGCGGTGCCGTCGAACTGTGCAAGGCCGTGCGGATCGTCGGGGAAGTGTCCCGGCACCCAGTCGAGCAGCACGCCGACCCCGGCCTTGTGAAAGGCGTCGATCAGCAGCGCGAACTCTTCCGGCGTGCCGAAGCGGCTGGTAGGCGCGAACAGGCCGATCGTCTGGTAACCCCAGGAGCCGTCGAAGGGATGTTCCATGACGGGGAGCAATTCGACATGGGTAAAGCCCATGTCGGCGCAATAGGCGGGAAGCTGCTCGGCAAGCTCGCGATAGCTCAGCCAGAACTGGCCGTGCTCGCCTTTCTTGCGCCAGGAGCCGAGATGGACTTCGTAGATCGACATCGGCCGGTCGAGCGCGTTGATCGTGTCGCGTGCGGGCTTGGGGCGCGGCAGCTTCTGGTCGTCGACAACGACCGAAGCGGTCGAGGGGCGCATTTCCGTGCCAAATCCGACCGGATCGGACTTGAGCGGCAGCAACCGCCCGTCGCGGGTGGCGATCTCATATTTGTATTTTTCGCCGGCGTGTGCGCCCGGTACGAAAATTTCCCAGTAGCCGTTGCCGCGCACGCGCATGGCATGGCGGCGGCCGTCCCAGAAATTGAAGTCGCCGACCACGCTCACCCGTTGCGCATTCGGCGCCCAAACCACGAAGCCGGTGCCGGCGACGCCATCCAGCGTCATCAGATGGGCGCCGAGCTTTTCATAGATCCGCAGATGACTTCCCTCGCCGAGCAGATAGAGGTCGTAATCCGACAGCAGCGGCGAAAACCGGTAGGGGTCCTCCAGCTCGACTTCGTTGTCGCCGAACTGGGCGCGCAGGCGATAGCGCTTCGCACTGTCGAGCGGCCCGGCGAATAGCCCGGCCGGATCGATCTGCTTGAGCTCGCGTTCGCCGTTTTCGCTGACGGCAACCACGCGCCGGGCGTCGGGTAGAAAGACGCGCACAACAGTTTTTTTGTTCTCGGTGTGGGGACCGAGATAGCCGAAGGGATCGGCGTTGCGGCCGGCGATGATCTCGCGGGCGGCGGCGGTGAGCACGCTCATGGGCCGATGACCCCGCGCTCTTGCAGGATGCGCAACGCCGCCTCTAGCGGGATGTGCACCCAGGTCGGCCGATTGGTGAGTTCATATTCGATTTCGTAGAGCACCTTCTCGAGCAGGAACCGGTCGAGCAGCTCTTGAGTTTGGGCCTCATCGGCCGGCCACAGATGGTTGTCGCCGATCCTGTCGCGATAGCTCTGCCAATAGGCCTCGCTCAGCGCCGTGACCCAGCCGCGCAGGTTTTCGGTTACGCCTGCGCGTTCCTCGGCACCGAGATCGGGCGCGCGGTCGAGCGCCGCGTAGGCCGCATAGTTGATCGAACGCAGGAAGCCCGCCACGTCGCGCGCCGGCGGCGCCTTGGCGCGCCGCTCCTCGAGCGTGCGGCGCGGCTCGCCCTCGAAGTCGAGAATGTAGGCGTCGTCTTTGGCGATCAGCACCTGGCCGAGATGGAAATCGCCGTGATGGCGGATCTTCAGGCCGTCGTAGTGCGAATTCCATCCCGACTCGATTTGCCGGACGATGACGTCGTGATGATCGAGCAACGCTTGCGCCAGTTGCGGCGCCGGCTCAGCGAGCTCGTTGCGGTAGTGCCGGAGCAGGTCGAAAACCGTACGTGCGCGCGCAAGACCTGCATCGGTCCAGCTCGCCACGTCGTCGGCGTTGATCGGTTCGGGCTCGAATCCCGGCGTGTCGCCGCCGCGGGCAAAGGCAAGATGCATCTCGGCGGTGCGGCGCCCGATCTGCCGTATGCGTTGCAGCATCGAGGCGGTTTCCAGCGTCTCGGCAATCGATTCCGCGACCGTCGTAAGACGATGCTCCTCGATCAGCCGGTCGAGCCCGTTGGCGGTCACGTTCCAGGCATCGCCCTGGTTCCAGATGAAATCATGCACGACTGCGATGGCGCTGCGGGAATCACCTTCCACCAGTTCGACCGAGCCCAGCAACAAAGGGGCGTTCGGGAAATGCGCAACATCGGCAAGGAAGCGGCCGATTTCGATCTCGGGGTGGATGCCGGCGGTGATCCGGCGCAGCAACTTGATCACATATCTATCGTCGACAATCACGCTGGAATTGGACTGCTCGCGGGCGATCGCCTCAATGTCCTTGATTTCCGCCAGGCGCTCTCCGGCGAAGGCGGCGGTCGGGCGGAACTCGATTCGAGCCGCGCCACTGTCGACAGTTTCGCTGGCATGGACCTTGGCCATTAGCGCGGCAATGAACCCCGGCTCCGCGGTGGCGTCGAGAAGAACGCCCTCGCGCGCGCCGCGGCGCACGGCGGCCAGCACGCTCGCCGGCCCTTTGTCGATTTCGGTGTAGCGCGTCCAGCGGATGGTCAGCGGCACGAAATAGCGGCTTACGCCGGAAGCGCCGGTCACCTCGACGATGGTGGCGAGGAAGCGATCGTTGCCGTGGTCGAACGGCAGCGCGACCGCGCAGGCGGTTGCGATGTGGCGCGAGACCTTGTCGGCGAACCAGCGGTGGTCGGGGATGAAGCCGGGCAGCACGTCGAGCTCGAGCGTGCGCTTGGTCCAGCCCGACAGCAGGCTTTCCAGGCCGTTTCCGAGCACCAGCGTGGTGATCTCGCGCGGCAGCACTTTCTCCGGCTCGTGTCCGGGCTCTTGCTCGAGGCGGAACCAGAAAAAGCCGTAAGGCGGCAGCGTGATCAGATAGGGCAATTCGCCGATGCGCGGAAAGCGCGTGCGCCCCAGCATCTCCTGCGGGATGCGGCCTTTCCACGGGCTCATGTCGAGTTCAACCGCTTGCGCCGCGCGCGAGATATTGGCGACGCAGAGGATCGCTTCCTCGCCGAGCTGGCGCACATAAGCCAGCACCGCCCGATTGGCCGGCCGGATGAAGGTGAGTGTGCCGCGCCCGAACACCTTGGTCGACTTGCGCACGCCGATCAGCCGCTTCATCCAGCTCAGCAGCGAGGACAGCGAGCGCGCCTGCGCCTCCACGTTGACGCTCGGATAGCCGTAGACCGGGTCCATGATTGGCGGCAGATAAAGCTGCGCCGGATCTGCGCGCGAAAATCCGCCGTTGCGGTCGGGCGTCCACTGCATCGGGGTGCGCACGCCGTTACGGTCGCCGAGATAGATATTGTCGCCCATGCCGATCTCGTCGCCGTAGTAGATGATCGGCGTGCCGGGCATCGACATCAGGATCGAGTTCATCAGCTCGATCTTGCGCCGGTCGTTGTCCATGAGCGGCGCCAGCCGCCGTCTGATGCCGAGATTGACGCGTGCGCGCGGGTCGGACGCGTAGGTCGACCACAGATAGTCACGCTCGGCGTCGGTCACCATTTCCAAGGTCAGCTCGTCGTGATTGCGCAGAAACATCGCCCATTGGCAATTGGGCGGAATTTCCGGGGTTTGGCGCATGATATCGGCGATGGGGAAGCGGTCCTCCTGGGCGATGGCCATGTAGATGCGCGGCATCAGCGGAAAGTGATAGGCCATGTGGCATTCGTCGCCGTTGCCGAAATAGGCCTGCACGTCTTCCGGCCATTGATTAGCCTCGGCGAGCAAAACCTTGCCGGTAGCATAGGCGTCGAGTTCGGCGCGCAGCCGCTTGAGCACCGCATGGGTTTCCGGAAGATTCTCGTTATTGGTGCCCTCGCGCTCGCATAGATAGGGCACGGCGTCGAGCCGGAACCCGTCCACCCCGGCGTCGAGCCAACGTTTCATCACCTGCAGCACCGCCCGCACCACGCGCGGATTGTCGAAGTTGAGGTCCGGCTGGTGCGAGAAGAAGCGGTGCCAGTAGTAGGCGCCGGCATCCTGGTCCCAGGCCCAGTTCGACTTCTCGGTATCGGTGAAGATGATGCGGGTGCCCTGGTATTTCTGGTCAGTGTCGCTCCAGACGTACCAGTTGCGCGCGCTCGAGCCGCGCGCGCTGCGCTTGGCACGCTTGAACCAGTCGTGCTGATCGGAGGTGTGATTGACCACCAGCTCGGTGATGACGCGCAGGTCGCGACGCTTGGCCTCCTGCATGAAGCGGCGGAAGTCCTTCAGGCTGCCGAAGCTAGGATTGATGTCGCCATAGTCCGAAATATCGTAGCCGTCGTCGCGGCCCGGGCTTGGATAGAACGGCAGCAGCCACAGCGTGGTGACGCCGAGATCGCGCAGATAGTCGAGACGTTGGGTCAGGCCGACGAAATCGCCGACACCGTCGTCGTTTGAGTCCTGGAATGTCTTGACGTGCAGCTGATAGACGATGGCGTCCTTGAACCACAGGCCGTCGTCGTCGGCTGTCTGCGCGCTGTCGCTGTCCACGGTGGGTACGATGTTCATTACGCCACTCTATACATGACAGCGAAACAGCAAAGCGGGATCGTCGGACGGATCGATGCGCAGGCGGCGGCCGTTCCATTCGAGCAGATGGCGCTCGCCGGTAACGAGGTTCTCGATCGCGTGCACCGGGCGCCGCGCGTCGGCCGGGCCGATCTCGATATCGCCGAAATGCAGCCAGAATTCCTGCGGGCTGCCTGCAAGCGAAATCGCGACTGCCACCGCGTTGCTGCCATCGTCGGCCTCCTTGACGAAACCGATGACATTGTCGTCGTCGACCTGGAGGAAACGCAGGTTAAACGTTTGCAGTAGCGCAGGGTTGGCGCGGCGGAAGCCGTTCATGCGGCCGATATAGTCCTTGATGTTGCCGGGCTTTTCCCAGTCGCGCGTCTTGATCTGGTATTTTTCGGAATCGATATATTCCTCCCGTCCCGGGATCGGCTCGTGCTCGATCAGCTCGAAGCCGTTATAGATGCCGTAATTTGACGACAACGTGGCGGCGAGCGCGAAGCGCGCCTTGAACAGCCACGGCTCGCCCGCCTGCAACTGCACTGGCAGGATGTCCGGCGTCGTCACGAAGAAGTTGGGACGAAAATAGTCGCGCTCGGGGTGGCCGGTGATTTCGCTGAGATAGGCTTGCAGTTCCTGCTTCTCGGTGCGCCAGGTGAAATAAGTGTAGGACTGCGAGAAGCCGAGCTTGGCCAGCGCCTTCATGATCTTCGGCCGGGTGAAGGCTTCCGCCAGGAACAGCACGTCCGGGTGGCGCGCCCGCACTTCGCGAATGAGCCACTCCCAGAATGGGAACGGCTTGGTGTGCGGATTGTCGACGCGGAAGATGCGCACGCCTTGCTCGGTCCAGAAAAGGATGACGTCGCGCAGCGCTTCCCACAGCGCGATGCGGTCCGCGCAGGTGAAATCCGGATTGACGATGTCCTCGTATTTCTTCGGAGGATTTTCGGCAAACTTGATTGAGCCGTCCGGCCGGGTACGGAACCATTCCGGATGCTGCTTCAGCCACGGATGATCAGGCGAGCACTGCACTGCGAAATCGAGCGCGATTTCCATCTTGTGCTTGGCGCAGGCCGCGACCAGCCGGCGGAAGTCGGCGAGCGTGCCGAGCTCGGGGTTGACCGCGTCATGGCCGCCTTGTTCGTTGCCGATGGCATAGAAGCTGCCGGGATCGCCGGGCTTGGGATGAAGCGTGTTGTTCGCACCCTTGCGGTTGGTATGGCCAATCGGATGGATCGGCGTGAAATAAAGCACGTCGAAGCCGAGCGCGGCGATCTCCGGCAGCCGCGCGATGCAATCGTCGAAGGTGCCGTGTTTGCCGGGCACTTTGCCCTGGCTGCGCGGCACCATCTCGTACCAGGCGCCGACGCGCGCGCGTTCCCGGTCAGCGGTGAGCGGAACGACGGGACTGCGCGTGAGGTCGGGGCGCTTATCGGTTTTTTCCATTGCCGCCGCCAGCGCGTCGTCAAGCAGAACGGCGGATTTCTTGCCCGAGGTAAATTTGCGCGCCGCAGCTTCCACCACGCGCCGCGCTTCGCGCTCGCTCGGCATCAACTCGGTCAAAAGCTCGTGGCCCTCGCGTGCCTCTAATGAAATATCCTGACCGGCTTCCTGCTTGAGGCGGAATTCCTTGCGCCAGGTGGCGAACTGATCGGTCCAGGCCTCGATCGCGAACAGATAGAGGCCAGGCTCCGGCGGCGTGAAGTTGCCGTGCCAGCGGTCGTTGGTGTGCAGTTGCATGGGTTCGCGCCGCCAATCGGCGGTGGCTTCCGGCCGCCACAGCAGCGCGACCGCAATAACGTCATGGCCTTCGCGAAAAACATCGGCCCAGACGTCGATGGCTTCGCCGGCACTGCGTTTGACCGGAAAACGTCCGCAGTCCACGCAGGGGTAAATGTCCTCGATGCGAAAACGAGGTCCGGTCGGATCGGTCGGAGCGACTTCCCATGCGTCAGTAATTGAATGCGGCTTCATGCCTTGAGGGGGTCCCTCCGCTCCGGGCTGCTTCATTTTGCGATCTCGGGCGTTAACTCCTTAAAAAGAACCACAAATGCACTTTAAGAAGAACTACTAAACAAGCCCAAAGTTCCTCATGGTTTACCGGACCTTCGCGGCCTCGCGTCGGCCGCTGTAACGAAGAGCCTATAATGGATGATCTGGCGGCAACCGCGCGGCTTTGGGGTATAGAGCCGGAATATTATGACGGTTTGGGCCGGCGGCACACCGCCAGCCCCGATATTTTGACGCGGCTGATCGCCGCAATTTCGGTAGGCCGCGAACGACCGAACCATGTCGATGCAGCAGCGGCCGCACCGCAACGCGCGTTTCAAGGCGACGGCCGGCGGCTGTGGGGGCTGGTGGTGCAGCTTTACGCGCTGCGCTCGCGCCGCAACTGGGGGCACGGCGATTTCACAGATCTGTCACGCCTGGTCGCGCTCGCCGCCGCGCGCGGCGCGTCCGCCATCGGCTTGAACCCGTTGCACGCGCTGTTTCCCGACCGCGCCGATGAGGCCAGTCCCTACGCGCCCAACAGCCGGCTGTTTCTCAATCCGCTCTATATCGACGTCGAGGCCATCGCGGAATTTCCAGGCGCTCAGGCCGCCGGGCTGGAAGCGGAGATCGCCGCGCTACGTGCAACCGACTTGGTCGCCTACGCACGCGTGGCGCGCGCCAAGCTCGCCGCTTTGCATCTCGCACATGAATGTTTCCGCAACGGTGCAAGCGCGCAGCGGCGCGCCGATTTCGACGCCTACCGGCAGCAGCACAACGAAACGCTGTTGCGCTTTTCCTGTTTCGAGGCTCTACGCCAGCATTATGCGCCCAAGCCCTGGCCGCAATGGCCGCCACCGTGGCGCCATCCCGATGGCGCCAGGCTAGAGGCGTTCCGGCAGGAGCACGAGGTGGACTGCGAATTCCACGAATTCGTGCAATGGGTCGCCGAGCGCCAGCTGGCCGCGTGTCAGCAGGCGGCGCGCCGGCATGGCATGCCGATTGGTCTTTATACTGATCTCGCCGTCGGCATCGACCCGCAAGGTGCCGGCGCCTGGATCCAGCAAGACGTCGTGCTCGCCGACGTGTCGATCGGGGCACCGCCCGACAAATTCAATCCCGGCGGGCAGGATTGGGGGCTGGCGCCGTACAATCCGCACGCGCTGCCGGCGCATGATTTCGCGGCCAAGCGGCGGCTGATGGACGTGACCATGCGGCATGCCGGCGCGGTGCGGCTCGATCACGTTCTCGGCCTCAAGCGGATCTTCATGATCCCCCATGGCTGCAGCGCCGCCGACGGCACCTATGTCCGCTTTCCGTTCGAGCCGTTGCTGCGCGTCATCAGCGAGGAGAGCAACCGGTTGCGCAGCATCGTGATCGGCGAGGACCTCGGCACGGTGCCGGACAATTTCCGCGAGACGCTGTCGCGCTGGGGCCTGTGGGGCTGCCGGGTGATGCTGTTCGAGCGCGAAGCCGACGGAAGCTTCCGCCCGCCGGAAAGCTATCCGGCCGAGGCGCTGGCGAGCTTCAACACCCACGACATGGCGAGCTTCCGCGGCTGGCTGGAAGGCCACGACCTGCGCGTCAAGCGGGCGATCGGGCTCGATCCCGGCGAAAGCGACGCGGCACGCGCAAAATCGCAAGCTGCGCTGCGCGCCGCGCTCGTACAGTGGGCGCCGTCCTATGCGCCGGACGATATCGCCGCCATCGCGGCATTCCTGGGCGCCACGCCCTCGCACCTGGCGGTGATCGCGCTCGACGACGTGCTGGATGTGCGCGATCAAATCAACGTGCCCGGCACCGTCGACCAGCACCCGAATTGGCGGCGCAAGCTGCCGGTCGCGGTCGAGGATTTGGAATCGCACGATGGGTTTGACCGCGTTGCGCGGGCTTTTGCGAATACCGGGCGAAGTTTTACGCGCTGATTTTTGTTTCCGTCATTCCGGGGCGCGAGCGCAGCGAGCGAACCCGGAATCTAGACATAGACAATGAGCTTGCATCTGGATTCCGGGTCCGCGCCTTCGGCGCGTCCCGGAATGACATTAAGAAACCGGTACGCGCCAGATGTCGCGGGCGTATTCGCGGACGGTGCGGTCGGATGAAAACCAGTCCATGCGCGCGGTGTTGAGGATGCTCATGCGCCACCACTCCGCCGGGGTCTGCCACAGCGCATCGACCGCGCGCTGCGCCGCCCAATAGGCCTCGAAATCGGCGGCCACCATGAAGCGATCATAATCGGTGAGCGATTGCACGATGGGCGCGAAGCGTTCGGGATCGTCGGGCGAGAATTTGCCGGCGCTGAGGCTCTCCACCACCGCCGCCAGGCGCGGCGAGGCCTCGATCGCCGCGGCGCCTTTGAACTGCGCCTGTTGGCGTTCTGCCACTTCGGCCGCGGTCATGCCGAAGATAAAGATATTGTCTTCGCCGACGTGCTCGCGAATCTCGATATTGGCGCCGTCCAGCGTGCCGATGGTGAGCGCCCCGTTGAGCGCGAGCTTCATATTGCCGGTGCCGGAGGCTTCCATGCCGGCGGTGGAAATCTGCTCGGACAGATCGGCAGCCGGGATAATCGCTTCGGCGAGACTCACACTGTAGTTGGGCGCGAACACAACTTTGAGCCGGTCGCCGACAATCGGATCGGTATTGACCACCTTGGCGACGTCGTTTGCCAGCTTGATGATCAGCTTGGCACGGTCGTAGCTCGCCGCCGCCTTGCCGGCGAAGATCTTCACCCGCGGCACCCAGTCTTTGTCAGGTTCGGCGCGGATCGCCTGATAGAGCGCGACCGCCTCCAGGATGTTGAGCAATTGCCGCTTGTATTCGTGCACGCGCTTGATCTGCACGTCGAACAACGCGCCCGGCGGCACCCGCACGCCGGTGCGCGCGTGCAGGAGTTCGGCCAGCTTCCATTTGTTGGCCGCGCGCGCCTTTTGGCAATGCGCGACAAAGTCGGCGTCGCCGGCCAGCGGCTCGAGGTCGGTCAGGCAGCGCGGATCGTCGAGCACGCGCTCACCCAGCGTCTCGATCAGCAGGTCGGTGAGCGCGCCGTTGGCGTCGTAGAGCCAGCGCCGCAAGGTGATGCCGTTGGTCTTGTTGAGAATTTGCGTCGGCACCGTCCCGGCGAGATCGTGGAATACTGTCTGGCGCAGAAGCTTGGTATGGAGTTCGGACACGCCATTTACGCAATGCGAGCCGAGAAAGGCGAGATGCCCCATGCGCACGCGCTTGTCGCCGTTCTCCTCCACCAGCGAGACGTTGGCCAGAAATTCCGGATCCTCGCAGCCCGCGCGCTCGACCGCCTTCAGGTGGAACCAGTTGATCAAGTAGATGATCTGCAAATGGCGCGGCAGCAGCCGGCCGATCAGGTCCGCCGGCCAAGTCTCCAGCGCTTCCGGCAGCAGCGTGTGATTGGTGTAGGAGAGTGTCGCCCGCGTAATCTTCCAGGCCCTGGTCCAGGCGACGTTGTGCTCGTCCACCAGGATGCGCATCAGCTCGGCCACCGCGATGGCGGGATGCGTGTCGTTGAGCTGCACGGCGGCATGCTGATCAAGCGTTTCGAGCGTGCCGAATTCGTCGAAGTGGCGGCGCGTGATGTCCTGCAGCGAAGCCGAGGTGAAAAAATATTCCTGCCGCAGGCGCAGCTCCTGGCCCGCGGGCGTGGCATCGTTGGGATAGAGCACGCGCGATATGGTTTCCGAACGCGCGCGCGAGGCGGTGGCGCCGACCACGTCGCCGCGGTCGAGCGCCGAGAGCTGGATCGGCGAGGGCGCGCGCGCCGACCACAGCCGCAGCGCGTTGACGTGGCGGCCGCGCCAGCCGGTGATCGGGGTGTCGTAGGGCACCGCCTGCACGGTCTGCGCCGGATGCCAGACCGCGCGCGCGGTTTCCTCATCGCCACCGAGATATTCCACCATGCCGCCGAAGCCCACCGCATAGCCGGAGCCCGAGCGCGCGAATTCCCACGGATTGCCACGTGTCAGCCAATCCTCGGGATATTCCTTCTGCCAGCCGTCCTTGATGCGTTGCTCGAACAACCCGTTCTCGTAGCGGATGCCGTAGCCATAGGCCGGGATGCCGAGCGACGACAGGCTGTCCATGAAGCAGGCGGCCAGCCGCCCGAGCCCGCCATTGCCGAGGGCTGCGTCCGGCTCGACCAACCGCAGCTGGTCGAAATCGACGCCCATGGCTGCGAGCGCGTGCCGCGCCGGCTCCACCAGCCGAAGGTTGCTCAAGGTGTCGAGCAGCAGGCGGCCGATCAGAAATTCGATCGATAGATAATAGACCCGCTTCTTCTTCTGACGCTTGGTTTGCTTGCGCACATCCATCCAGACGTCGACGATACGGTCGCGCACCGCCAACACGGTCGCCTGGTACCAGTCGTTGTCGCTGGCGTTTTCGGCGGTCTTGCCGAGCACGTAAGTGAGCTTGGTCTCGATCGCTTCGCGCAGCTTGGCCGCGTCGCTGTGCGGATCAAGCTCGGCCGGCGATGAACGTCTCGCTTTCAGGTGCGCCATGTCGGTGGTCTGCGGTTACGGAAGACGCGGTTGCAAGCCCACGCAGATTAAGCAACGCGCGATAATAAACATTTCATTTTCGCCGCGCGTTCGACCAAAGAGTTAAGCCACTGTGAATGGCGGCGCGGCACGCTGGTATACGCCACGAATCGCGCGATTAGAACAGCCTATTCGAGGTTTGATTGCCGCTTTTTCGCGCACTTATCGGCGAAATCCGACCGGGATTAAGCCATCCTATTATGGACTTTTCCCGGCCGGCCGGCGCTTGAGCAGGAACACCTGCACGCCTTCCTGCACTACTTCGCCGCGCTGATTGAGCACCTGCAACTGACGCTTCATGACGCCGCGCTCGGGGTTGGAGGTCTCGCGCTTCTCCAGCACCTTGATGCGGGCGTGGATGGTGTCGCCGGGCTTCACCGGCTTGGTGAATTTCAGACTGTCGAAGCCGAGAAAGGCGATCAGCGTGTCGTCGTAGAGGTGGAGCTGGAACAGCAGGCCGGCGGCGATGGCGTAGATCAGCGGGCCATGGGCAATGCGGGTGCCGAACTGGGTCTCTCTGCAATATTCCTCGTTGACGTGCAGCGGATTGTAGTCACCCGACAAGCCGGCGAACATCACGATGTCGGCTTCGGTGACGGTGCGCGCAGGGGATTCGAATTCCGCGCCGATCTCCCATTGCTCCCAATACAGGCCTCTCATGCCGACCGCCTTTCGTCCCATATCATCCGACCGCGCCGTTCTTGCGTAGGCTTGAAATTTCATCCGATGAAAGCCGCAGCAAGCCGCCGAGCACCGCGTCGGTGTGCTCGCCCACGCGCGGTGCCGGATTGGAGATGGTCTTGCCCATGCCCGACATCTTGATCGGGTTGCCGGGCAGCCGCACTTTGCCGACTTGCGGGTGATCGTATTCGACGATCATCTCGCGTTCCGCCACCGGCGGTTCGGCGAAGGCACCGTCGAGATTGTTGACCGGCGCGGCCGGCACCTCGGCCGCGCGCAGGCGCGCGAGCCAGTCGGCCACGGTGCGGGTTCGGAAGATGCGTTCGAGTTCCGGCACCAGAGCGGCGCGGTTGGCGACACGGTCGGGATTGGTGGCAAAGCGTGGGTCGTCGGCAAGGCCGGGCGACTCCAGCGTCTCGCACAGTTTTTTCCAGAAGACTTCCTGCCGGGTGGCGACAACGATGTAGCCGTCCTTCGCCTCGAAGGCTTGCCACGGCACCGAATATTCGTGCGCGGAGCCGGGCGGCTTGGGCAATTCGCCTTTGGTTAGCCAGATGGTGCCGATGTAACTGAGCAGATTGAGCATGCCGTCGAACATCGACAGCTCGACGTAGCAGCCGTTGCCGGTGCGCTCGCGGTCGTAGAGCGCGGCGAGAATGCCTTGCGCGGAGAAGAAGCCGCCGCTGAGATCGGCGAGCGGAATGCCGACACGCGCCGGCGGCCGCCCCGGCTCGCCGGTGATCGCCATGTGGCCGCTGATCGCCTGGATGACGAGATCGAGCGCCGGATAGTCCTTGTACTCGCCCTCGGAGCCGAAGCCGGTGATCGAGCACTGGATGATGCGCGGATTAACGCCTGCGAGCGTTTTGTAGTCGATCTTCAGGCGCTCGAGCACGCCGGGGCGGAAATTGTCGATGACGACGTCGGAAACCTTTACCAAATCGTAAAAGATTTTGCGCCCGGCCTCGTTCTTCAGGTCGATGACGATGCTTTTCTTGTTGCGATTGAAGGTGAGGAACAGCGCGCTCAGCCCCTTGTACGGGCCGACCGAGGGGATGCGGCCGAGATCGCCTTCCGGCGTCTCGATCTTGATCACCTCGGCGCCGAGGTCTGACAACAATTGGCTGCCGTAGGTGCCGGCGATGATTTGCCCCAGTTCCAGGATTCTGACGCCGTCGAGCGGGTATGACATGGCTCGTCCGCGCTAGAGCCCGAGATTGCGGGCGATGATGTTGCGCTGGATTTCCGAGGTGCCGCCACCGATCACCGCCAGCCGCGAGTCGCGGAAGAAGCGCTGCATCGGGAATTCCATGCAATAGCCGTAGCCGCCGAGGATCTGCAGCCCGAGATCGGACACCGCCTTGTAGGTCTCGCCGGTATAGAGCTTGAGCACCGCAGCGTCGCTGCGGGTCGCCTGACCCTGCGCCATCGCCCAGGCAAAGCGGTAGACCAGCATGCGCGATATTTCGAGCATCACCTTCATGTCGGCGAGCTTGTGCGAAATGGCCTGGAAGCTGCCGATGGTCTGGCCGAACTGCTTGCGCTCCTTGGCGTAGGCGAGCGCGTAGTCGAAGGCCGCGAGCGCCGCGCCGGTGCGCGCGGCGGAAAGGCACAGGCGCTCGTACCAGAGATAGGAATCGACCGCGGCCCAGCCTTGATCCACTTCGCCCAGCACGGCGGAGGCCGGCACGCGCACGTCGGAATAGAACACCTGCGTGGTGCCGATGGCGCGGTGGCCGAGCGTTGCGATTTTCTTGACTTCGATGCCGGGTGTCTTGGTGTCGACCAGGAAGGTGGTGATGCCCTGCTGTTTCTTGGCGCCGGTCGAGGTGCGCGCGACCAAGAGGCAATAGTCGCTGATGTCCATGCCGGAGGTGAACACCTTCTGGCCGTTGATGACGTAGCCGTTGCCGTCTTTGGTGGCGCGCGTGGTGAGCGCGGCGGCGTCGGAGCCGGATTGCGGCTCGCTCAAGCCGAAGCAGAACGAGATTTCACCGCGCAATATCCTCGGCAGCAGTTCCTGTTTCTGCTCCGCCGTGCCGTCTTTCATGATGGCATAGCCGCCATAGGTGAGCGTGCGGAACAGCCACATGGCGAGCTCTTCGAAATGCCGGCCCGTTTCCTCCAGCAGGATGGCGAGATCGATAGCCGAGCCGCCGGTGCCGCCGTATTCCGGCGGCAGGATCAGGCCGAACCAGCCGTGCTTGGCCAGCGCCTGATAGGCTTCGCGTGGCGGGCGCGCCTCGTCGTCGCAGGCCTTGGCGTAGGCGGGCGGGCACACGTCGTCGAGCAGTTCCCTGATGTGATTGCGCAGCGTTTCCTGGCCCGGCGTGAATGAAAAATCCATGACGCTCACCGTCCCGCGTCGCGCTTGGCCAAGTCGAGCACGCGCTTGGCGCGCTGGAACATGGCGTAATCCACCAGCTTGCCGTCGACCGCGATGGCGGCGCTGCCGGCTTTCTCCGCCGCCTCGAATTCAGCCACCACTTTCCGATAATAGGCAACCTCGCTCTCGGGCACCGCATAGGCCTGGCGCACCGGCGCGATCTGCTTGGGATGGATCACCGTGCGGCCGACATAGCCGAGCCGCGCCGACAATCTGGAGTCGGCGATCAACCCGGCCTCGTCGTTGAGATCGCTGAACACGCCATCGAGCGGAATGAGATGGCTGCCGGCCGCGCGGGTGTCGAGCAGCACCTTGGAACGCGCATATAGCAGTTCGATGCCTTCGATCGACCAGGCGCAGCCGAGGTCGGTTTGCAGGTCGCCATCGCGCGCGCTGCCGAAACAGGTGGCGGCGACCCGTGGCGAGGCCTTGATCAAATCGAAGCAACTATGCACGCCGAGGGCGCTCTCGATCATCAGAATGAGCACGACGCTCTCCGCTTTCATCTTGCGCGCAGTCTCGTGGCGTTCGATGGCGGCGGCGGTGCGCCGCACTTCTTCCACTGTTTCCGCCTTGGGCAGCACGATGGCATCGAGGCCGGGACGCGCGACCGCCTGCACGTCATCGTCCAGGAACGCGGTTGCGGCGGCATTCACCCGCACCCAGATGGCCGGGCCGCCGCGGCCGGCCGCTTGGTCGATGGTCTTGGCCACCAGCGCCCGCGCCGCCGCCTTGTCGGCCAGCGGCACAGAGTCCTCCAGGTCCAGGATCACGGCGTCGGCGCCGCTCTCCATGGCCTTGGTCATCACGCGCTCTTTCAGTCCTGGCGCGAACAGGGCCACGCGTACCGGCTGCAAGGGCGTCTCCAATGAATAATGATGATCGGCTCTATCTTACGACCTTGCTCATGCGATCCGGAACAGGCGGGCCGCCAGGCCGCCATTGATCGAGGCGGCCTGCGCCTTGGTGAGCCCGGCGTCGGCGACAATGCGCATGGGCTCGGTGTCGCCGATCGGGAACGGCATGTCAGAGCCCATCATCAGGCGGTCCGGGCCCATCATCTTGATCACGAATTTCAAGACGCGGGCATCGTGCAGGATGGTGTCGGTATATAGATGTGCCAGCCCTTCCACCGGGTCGCCGATGCCGGGCGTGATGGCGTGGTTGCGCTTGAGCCGGCCGAGCACGAAGGGCAGCGCCGCGCCGCCCATAGGCGCGAAGAATTTCGCATTTTTGTATTTGACCAGATGGCCGGCCGAGATCAGTCGCGCCACCGCCACTGCCGCGTCGGTGATGCGGCCCAGCCCGTTGGCGAGGCCGAAATCGTTGACGCGCACGTCGCCGGCATCGAAGGTCGGATGAATATGAACGACCGCGCCGGTCTCGTCGGCCGCCGCCCAGAACGGATCGAGGTCGGCGGCATCGAGCGTCGAGCCGACGCCGCGCGGCAGCGTGCCGATCATGGCGCCCGGAAAGCCCGCCGCCATCGCCGCCCTCAGCACGGCTGCGGCGCGCGCACCGTCGCCCAGCGGGACGGTTGCGAGCGGCACAAAGTGCGGCTCGGATTTGGCCGCGGCGAGCAGCGCCTCGTTGGTGAGCTTCGCCCAGGCCTCGCTTTCGGCGCCCGGCAATTCGTAGCCGAACATGTCGACCCAGCCGCCGACTACTTGGCGGTCGATGCCCTGCTTTTGCATCCAGGCCACGCGGGCGGCGATGTCGGACAACGGCTTCGACACCGGCCGCGTCGGCTTGGCGCCGGCGAACGAGAACGCCAGGCTGCCGCCGTCCTCGATCAGGCGCACATTGGGAAAGCGCGCGGCGTCCTTGCGGATCGCGGCCAGCAGGTCGGGCGTTACCAGATGGGCGTGACAATCGACGATCATTTACCGGCCTTTGCGTGTGCATCCGCGATCATGTCGCCGAGCTTCGACACCTTGAGCGGCAGCGTGTTGAGTGAAATGCCGAGCGGCCTAAGCGCGTCGTTGATGGCGTTGGCCATAGCGGCGGGTGCGCCGAGGTAGCCGCTCTCGCCCGACCCCTTCTGGCCGAGCACGGTCAGCGGCGACGGCGTCTCGTGATCGATGATCTTGACCGCCGGCACCTCATGCGCGGAGGGCAGCAGATAATCCATGAAGCTTTGCGCGATCAGCTGGCCCTCGTCGTTGTAGGCGAACTCCTCGAAGAGCGCCGCGCCGATGCCGTGGGCGATGCCGCCCATGGTCATGCCGCGCACGATCTTGGGATTGATCTGGGTGCCGCAGTCGTGCCCGAGCCGGTAGCGCAGGATGCGCGGCAGGCCGAGATCGGGATCGATGACGAGCAGAACCAGATGGAATTCGAACGAGAAGCAGGGATACATCTGCACGCGGCCGTCCGCCGTCGGCAGCTTGCCGCCGTTCGGCACTGGATAGATATGAGTCTCCGCCAGGCCCGGCTCGAAGCCTGGCGGCATGCGGTGCATATTGCGGTGGGCGATGGTGACGAGGTCGGCCCAGGTGCGGCGGTTTTGCGGTGCGTTGCGGTCGTAGACATAGCCCTGCTCGTAGACGGCGCGATCGAACGGAATGCCGAGATCGTGTGCGGCGATGGTCGTGAGCTTGGTCTTCAGCTTTTGCGCGGCGTGGAAGGCCGCACCGCCAAGCATGATCGCCATGCGGCTGCCGACCGGCGTGCCACTCGGCAATGAGGTTAGCGAATCCGGCCGCATCACCCGCACTAGCTCGGGATCGACCTGCAATACCTCGCCGATCACGGTGCCGACCAGCGTCTCGTGGCCCTGGCCGGACGAGGTCGTGTGCATGGTGGCGGTGATGGTGCCCGCGCCGTCCACATTGATGCGGCAGGAATCCATGAAGGTCGAGGTGGTGATCTTGGGGTTGAGCAGCGCCTCGAAACTGGCGTTGCCGCCGCTCGGCTCCAGGCAGGCGGCGATGCCGATGCCGGCGAGTTGGCCTTGGGCGCGCAAGGCGTCGCGCTGCTTCTTCAGCGCTTCGTAAGGCGTGTCGGCCAGCACCTTGGCGATGACGGTCTCATAGTCGCCGCTGTCGTAGGCCGTGCCGCTCGGGATGGTGTAGGGGAATTCCTCAGCGCGGATCAGGTTGCGCCGGCGCACTTCCAGCGGATCGAGCCCGAGCGCATGGGCGACCTCATCCATCATGCGCTCGAGCGCCACATTGGTCGGCCCCTGGCCGAAGCCGCGCACCGCCTCCTGCGTGGTCTTGTTGGTGACTACCGCCACGGCGCGGTATTGCACGCTCTTTATCTTATAGGGGCCGACGATGGAGCCGATCGGCTTGCCGAGCTGGAACGGGGAGCGGCCGGCATAGGCGCCGACATTCTCCAGCGCGCGCATCTTCATCGAACGCACGATGCCGTTGTCGTCGTAGGCGACCTCGACGTCGAACAACCGCTCCGGCCCATGGGCGTCGCCGCCGCGCATGTTCTCCAGCCGGTCCTCGATCAGCCGCACCGGGAAACCGAGCCGGCGCGCGAGGTAGCCGCATAGCACCGTGTGCTTGATGCCGCGCTTGACGCCGTAGCTGCCGCCGACGTCGACGTCGTGATGCAGGCGTACCGACGACACTGGAAGTTTCAGCGCGGCGCCGACCTGGTCGGGAAAGCGCGGCATCTGGATCGAGGCCCAGACGTCGAGCATGTCGCGCCAGGGGTCCCAGCTTGCCACCACGCCGAAGGTCTCGATCGGCACCGTGGCGCTGCGGCCCCATTTCACCCGCAGCTTGAGTTTGTGCGGGGCTTCGGCGAAATCCTTGTCGACCTCGCCCCACACGAAGGTCTTGTCGAGCAGCACGTTGGAGCCGTGCGCCTCATGCACCAGGGGGCTCGCCTTTTCGAGCGCTTGCTCGGCGTCGAGCACGAAGGGCAGGGGCTCGTAGTCGACATTGACCTCTTCGGCGGCGTCTTCGGCCAATGCGCGCGTGTCGGCGACCACCGCCGCCACCCACTCACCGGAGTAGCGCGCGATTTCGAGGGCCAGTGGTCGGCGCGGCACATTGGGCGTGTCCAGCCCGGTCATCAGCGGCACCGTGGCTGCGGCGAGCTCGGCGCCGTCCAAGATATAATGTACGCCCGGCATCTTGAGCGCCGCGCGCTTGTCGATTGATTTGATGCGGGCGGCCGCGTGCGGGCAGGTGACCAGCGCGACATGACGTGTCTCCGGCAGGTCGATATCGGCGACGTACTGCCCCTTGCCGGCGACGAAACGGCGGTCTTCGCGCACACGGCGGTTCGATGCCACGTAGCGGAAATGGCTCTCGCTCATTTGCGCAGCTCCATCGGCCGATTGGCGCCGCGCATGCGCTCGGCGGCGAGCGCGATCGCCTCGACGATCTGCGCGTAGCCGGTGCAGCGGCAGATATTGCCGGAGATCGCCTCGACGATGTCATCGCGCGTCGGCTCTGGATTGCCGGCGAGCAGCGCGTGCGCGGTGAGGATCATGGCCGGCGTGCAATAGCCGCATTGCATGCCGTGGGTCTCACAGAAAACGTCCTGAATCGGCGACAATTCGCCCGGGCCAGGCGTGACGCCTTCAATGGTGGTGATGGCGGAGCCTTCCGCCTGCGGCGCGAATATCAGGCACGAACGCACCGCCACGCCGTCGAGCAGCACGGTGCAGGCGCCGCAGACGCCGTGCTCGCAGCCGGCGTGCGCGCCGGTGAGCTTCAGATGATCGCGTAAGGCGTCGAGTAATGTGGTGCGCGGCTCCATATCGAGCGCGTGTTCGCCGCCGTTGACGGAGAGCTTAATGCGCATGGGCTTTGCTCCCCAGCGCGTTTGTCTTGGCATCGGCGACGGCGCGCGCGGCGAGCGACACCGCAGCGCGGCGGCGGTATTCGGCCGAGGCGTGCAGATCGGCGAGCGGCTCGATGTCGGCGAGCGCGGCGCGCACCGCTTCGGTCACTTTCTTTTCGTCGAGCGCGCCGCCGGTCAATTGTTGCTCGGCGCTTTCGAGGCGAATTGGAGAATCGGTCGCCGCGCCGACGCCGATGGCGATGCGTTTTGCTTTGCCGTCGCCGTCGAGCTCCACCTGCGCCGCCGCCGAAACAAATGCGAAGTCGCTGCGGCGTGCGTTCACCTCATGAAAGCCGACGCCGATCCTTTCGCCATGCCAAACCGGAAAGCGCACAGCGGTGAGGCAGGCGCCCACCGGCAAATTGGTCACCATCAGCCCGGCGAAGAAATCGCGTGCGGTCAGCTCGCCATCGGCGCCGCCGGCGCGGTAAGTTATCGCCGCATCGAGCGTGATGGCGATCAGCGCCAGTTCCGCCGCGGGATCGGCATGGGCGAGCGAGCCGCCGATGGTGCCGCGCGCGCGGGTGGCGGCATGGCCGATGCAGGGGATCGCGCGCGCCAGCAGCGGGACGCGCTTGGCCACCAGCGCGTCGCGCTCCAGCACGCATTGCCGCGTGCAGGCGCCGATGGCGACGGCACCCTTGTCCTCGCGCACATAGGATAATGAGGCGTTGCGGGCGATATCGATGAGGTGCGTCGGCCGCGCCAGCCGCATCGCCATCATCGGCACCAGCGACTGCCCGCCGGCGATGAGGCGCGCGCCCTCGTCACCCGCCAGCAGCGCGCAGGCTTCGTCAACAGAGGCGGGGCGTGAATACGCGAATGGTGCTGCTTTCATACGCGCCAACCCGACTTAATGGCCGCCCGATGTTGTC
>Ga0307417_10000017_pt1 | contig 64586 bp, 64 predicted proteins | sample SalMarWE160210MG_2_FD_202514 | JGI IMG/M metagenome (GOLD analysis project Ga0307417, IMG submission 202514) | Salt marsh sediment microbial communities from the Plum Island Ecosystem LTER, Massachusetts, United States - WE1602-10 | ecosystem: Environmental > Aquatic > Marine > Intertidal zone... | reverse complement strand
TGAGAATAAACCTATTATCAAGCGTAAACAATTTCATTCTTACAACAGATGGTGCAACCAAACCAGATGATTTCTTGTTTTTAATAACAACATCTAATGGCCAAGGATCGTTCTTTTGACTCGTAATCATCGCCAATATAGTATGTTCTATAATATTTCCAAAATCTGTTGCTTGTGATAATACAAGAGCAGGTCTTCTTTTTGTTTTCGCAGAATCTGTAAATGGAAATGGTACAACGACGACGTCAAATGGTTCATAAATCATTGTATGCTTCCTCATCATTTTGCGATTGCCATTCACTAAGTGTGGGGACAAGTGCTGAACTAAACTCAATATCAAATGGTCTTGCTTTTCTTAGTTTGATAGTTTCTTTCTCAATCTCGAAAGCGATTACGTCGCCAGCATTGAGCTTTAGTTTTTTTCTTACAACTTCCGGTACAGTCGCTTGATATTTCTTTGTAAGTTTGCTTGTAGCTGTTTTCATTTTTCTCTCCTGGCTAAGTATTAATGTAATGCGGTAATACTAACATGGCCAGTATTATTTAGCAAACACTATTTGATGACAGAATTCGTGGCATTGGGTCGGACCAAGGCAACTGTTTGAAATGCTGAAGTAATGGACATAAAAATGACCTGTTTTTGGGCTTGAATGCGGTTTTTACCATAAAAAATGGCCCTTTAAGAAAGACGCGAGGAAATGCCAAGATCGAATCGCCATTACATTCCCGGGGTTGTTTGGCACCCCCCGGTTAAATGATCTTCGAATTTAACGGGGTAAATTACCCATCGCTGCCATAAAAAAGAATTTCTGCTGAAATTTGCCAGGGACCGCAGGCGATGGCTTGCGATGGCTTTTCGAGGCCAAGAAGCGCTTTGGTCTGAGCATGTTGAATTACATGGTGACTTCCAATCACATCCATCTTTTGGCAAGAGACAAGGGAGCAAGAGACGTCATCCCTAAATCCATACAGTTGATCGCCGGAAGGACGGGGCAGGAATATAATCAGCGGAAGAACCGAAAAGGTTCTTTCCGGGAAGATCGATATCATGCCACGGCGGTGGAAACAGCCAAGTATTTGATTCAATGCCTTGTCTATATGGATATGGACATGGTGCGTGCGGGAGTGGTGAGGCACCCTTCGGAGTGGGCGATTAGTGGACATAATGAAATCAATGCACCTCATGGGAGCTATGAACTTCAAGAGCCTCCAGCTCCTTATAAGGGCATTTTGGCCCATAAAAATGAGGCTTTAAGGCCTGAAAACAGTTACATTTGGGACGATAATCCGTGAATATCAAGGAGGCAGCTTGGTCCGACCCGGGACCAAGGGACCAACGGGACCACGAAAAAAGTGAGTGGTAACATGAAAAAGTTTTTCTTTATTTTACTTTTGGCGGCAACTGTCGCCCATGCGGAAATATACAAATGGACTGACAAAGAGGGTACCGTTCATTTTTCGGACTCCCTTGAGCAAGTTCCGGCTAATTACCGAAAAAGCACCCAACCCATCGAGATGGATACCAACGAAACTACGGTTAAAAACAAGACCGTTTCTCCTATTGAACCCCCGCAAAGTGCCAACGATCATGGATCTGTTGCCCCTAATGTGGGCAGCCTGAAAGACCGGATGATGAAAGACGAGAGGATCATGGCGCTCATCCGCGCAATGCGGAACGATCAGGAGCTGCAGGTTCTTTTGAGCGATCAGGCGATAATGCGTGCGATTCAGGCTGGGGATATCAGCACACTGCTAAATAATCCAGATTTTCTTAAAATTCTCAATAACCCTCGGATAAAAGAAATTGAAAAAAGATTGAATCATAGCGGAACGAAGTAGCTCTCCTCGGGATGGTAGGAAAATCGAGAGTATATAGGGTATAGTACAAGTGATAAAGAAAATATTCGCCTTTAGCAGAATGCTCTGCAGTTTGCTGCAGGGATGACCTGCCTGCGTCAGAGGCTTCGACGCAACTCCGATAAGATACCCCGCAGTGTGCTGCAAAGGGTTCCATATAGCGCACGGCGAGTTCCAATTGACAGCCGCATAGATTCGGAAACCCTATAATCACTTGATGTTACTAAAGAAATCAGATCACGACCCTATTTATAATTATCTTTGGCACACTAACTTGTTTGGCCGGAATAGTGATTTTAGTTAATCCGGAAATCGTATTCGGCTTTTTACGAAAATATTCCGACAAGATCGAGTTACAAATAATAGCTGTAGCAATCAGACTGGTACTTGGTGCATGCCTTATATATCAATCAGATGCTTCTAAATATCTTTATGTAATTGAAATTATTGGTTGGCTATCAATAGTCGCAGCTGTATTTTTCGCTGTAATAGGGCGCAATAATTTTCGCAAGTTAATGGCCTGGGCATTGTCGCATGCAAAAACCTTGGGTCGTGTTGGCGGCCTCATTGCATCGGCTTTTGGTGCTTTTTTAATTCATGCATTTGTTTAGCAGAGACACGCGACTTACTTGAACAAGCGGGTGAACGAGGACTTGCTTTTCCGCTGGCCGCTTCAAAGCCAGGCCGTTACCCAGCTCGTTAGCAACCGAAAAAAATCCTTCCAGTCGCAGGAGACGCGTAAAAGGTTGGTTCCAAACCAACTTACGAATCAAGAAGCAAAACGTGAAAGGACAGCTAATGAAGCCGTATCATGGTTTTAATGTCCAAGATGAGATTGATCGGGAATATAATGCGGTATTAATGGTTCCTGACCTGCAACCCTACTTTACTGTTCCCATTTATCAGGCGCCCGGGTTCAATGTTATGCTTTGTTTACTGTTGTGATTTTCTCTTTCGTGGAGGTTGTTGTGCCCCATATTTTCCTGCTGATTTTCGCACTGCTGCTGTTTGCCTCCCCGGCGACAGCCAGTGAAAACCCCTGGACCCATACCCTTTATTTCGAAAACGATATGTTCACCGGTAGCGACAGCGACTACACAAACGGCATAAAATACTCGATCATCTCCCCTGATCTCTCTCCCGACGCACCCCGCCGCAAGACGGCGCAGATTCCCCGAAAGGTGCTTGATTTCTTTCACAAAATCCCTTTTATCAAGAACGCAGCGCCCGAAACCTCACACAAGGTGGAACTGGCTCTCGCACAAAAAATGTACACACCACGGGATATCAGCCGTTCCGACCTGATCAGGAATGATCGCCCCTATGCCGGGTACACCTATCTGGCCACCTCGTTTCACCGGATGAGCGATTTGGGCGGTTACCTCAGCCAGATGGACACGGCCGAGGTGCAGCTGGGGATCGTCGGCCCCGCGTCGCTGGCCGAAGATGCCCAGAAACTGGTGCACCGGGTGCGCGGGCTGCAGCGCCCCAACGGCTGGGACAACCAGCTCAAGAACGAGCCGGGGCTGGCGCTGATTTTCGAGCGCAAGTGGCTGTTTCACCCCCGTTATGATGACGCCTGGTGTGCCGATGCCATCCTGCATTCCGGCGCCGCTCTGGGGAACGTGATGACCTATGCCAACGCCGGGGTTGAAATCCGCACCGGCTGGAACCTGCCGCGCAGCTTTTCCGTGTCGGTCATCCGTCCGGCGGGAAGCGTCTGGAACGCCGAGCTATCCGGCTTCACGGTCTACCTGTTTGGCGCGATTGATGGCCGGGCGGTGGCGCGAGACATCTTTCTCGACGGCAATACCTTCCGCAGCAGCCATCGTGTTGCGAAGGAATATTTTGTTGCCGATCTCTCCATCGGGCTAACCCTGAGTTACAACCGGCTGACCGTCAGCCTCATCCGCAACACCCGCACTCGCGAATTCCGGGAGCAACCCGGTTCTCATAACTTCGACTCAGTGGTGCTGTCCTACGCTTTTTGAGCAGGATTGGCGTGGACAGTGTAGATGTTCTTTGATAATTTAGGCGAGAAAATGCCAAGAGTGAATTGGTATTACTTGAATTCACCACACAAGGTATCTCTGGAAAGGTTGGGCACCAAACTTAACCGGGTGGTTGTTCCTCGAAAGATAAGGGAGGGAGACAGATATGCTAAAAAAGATTTTTGCTGGAGGGATGATGTTGTTGGCCATGTTACTCGGAGCAGCTTTTTGTTCCACCCCGTCCATGGCCGCAGAATTTACCGCGGATCTAAACCAGATGCTACACGGCACGGCCCTCACGGGCAGGATTTTCGTCAAGGGCGACAAATACCGTATTGAAATGCAGGATGCCAAGGGCCACCGCATGGCCATCATCGTCGACCAGAAAGCTGATCTGACCATGGTCCTGGATCCCGAAAAAAAGCAATATATGGAAACGAAAAGCAGCGGGATGCTCAGTTTGATGAACGACCCTTTTCAAAGTGCCAGATATACGGAGGCCAAACACAAGAAAATATTGCTTGGCGAAGAGAAGATAAGCGGGTATGCATGCGATAAGCTCAGGTTTGAAAGCGAAGAAAAGGAGCTGATGACTGTCTGGAAATCAAAAAAGCTCGGGTTTGCCTTGAAGATTTCCCTGCCGGATAAGAAACATTCATTCATACAACTGAAAAACATCAGGGAAGGATCGATAGATGAAGAGCGATTCAAGGCGCCCGCCGGCTACACCAGTCAGGAAGATGCCAGAAAAAAGAGAGAAAAGGAAGAGGCGGCACTTCCCGTAGTAACAACGAAGGTAAAAGGCGATGCCCCATGGGCCCGAAGGTTAGGCCAAGGCGGTGAAATTCGGGTCAAGGTGGATCCCAAAAAATCGGTCAGATTCAGATTTGAGAACCTGATCAAAGACGAGTCCGTCTTCACCATCAAGGCCTTTCGAAACGGCCGGCCCATAAAAATGGACATCAAGGAGACCTATTCCTTGCGGGGCAAGGGACGAAGCACGAAGCCCCTTCTCGGTATGCAAAACAAGGCCGATGAGATCGCGATTCGGGTCGAGAAAGGCAAAATCAGCGCCAACGTTATTAACGAGGAATCCTCCTTCGCAAGAGACAAGAACAAGACGTTCTTCATTATGACCGGCCTCCGAAAGTCGACGCAGGGCAAATTCTTGGACCCAAAGCGCCAACTCCGGCTTATTATTACCGGTGACAGCCAGGACTCCACTAAGTCCAAGATTGAGGTCAAATTCTACAAGGGCGACTACAAAGACAAGATCGACGAGGCCGAACTCGTGCTCATCAACGGCCGAAGCAAAACCTGGGACTACCCCCCTGAAAAAGGTATAAAGACTCTTGAAATCGCCGTCGCCAAGGGCGGTGGGGTTAAGGTCAGAATTGAACAGCCGGCACCGCAGAAAGTCGTCAAGCCAAAACGAGCGCCTAAGATCGTCAGGACTACACCCGTAAAGCAGGCCAAAAAACCTGTGACTAAGACCGTGCCGGGTAAGCCGCCCGGTCCCAGGCTTTCTAAAAACCAGGCCAGCAAGATCATAAAGGCCATCAACGCCAACGATGTCGCCACCGTAGAATCCGAACTGGATAAAGGCATGGACATCAACTCCACGCTCTATGGCGGGACCCTTCTCATGAAGTCGGCTAACCTGGGTACAACAGACATGGTCAAGATGCTTATCTCCCGTGGAGCCGATTTGAACTACAGGACGAGTCGCGGAAATGATGCGCTGTCTGACGCCATGAGCAATAGCCGCCATTGGCAGCAGGTGGTGCCCACTCTGGTGGAGGCAGGTATCACCATTGACGAAAAAACCCCTATCTGGAAAGTTGCCTTCAAGACCAAAAAAGGCAAGCTCCTTCCTGAAGCCGAGAAAATACTGGAGCTTCTGTTTGCCAAAGGAGCCAGTCCTGATTCTTACACCACCAAGAAAAAATCTACGCTCATCATGTATTATGCCCAAAAGGGCTGGCTGGACCCACTCAAATTTTTCCTGGACCACGGGGCCAACGTCAACGCCAAGACTACAGACGGCCAGACGGCCTTGAGCATAGCCCTGACCAAGCCGCGACGGCGGGAAAAGCCTGCACAGCAAAAAGAACGTCAAGCCGTCGTGGAGTTGCTAAGATCCAAGGGTGCTAAATAGAGAAGGGATCGCCCATTAGAAGGTGCATCAAGGGAAAAAGGGGAAGGGGGATTTTCAGTTTTCCCTCAACAGCTCATCCGTCTGGCGACGGGACCGCTCCAGGATTTTTTTCAGGGCTCCTTCGGACATCTGAAGGGCCTTCCAGGATTTTCCCCTAAGGGGCGGGACATAGTGCTCGCCGCTGGTCCCGATAGCGACCGCATTGACCGCAATATCAGCCAGATGAAGGATGCCGGCCGACAACGGGTCACCAGCCTTTTCAGGCGCGTGATGATGGCCGACCATATCGGCCATTCTCTCCGGGAGCCTCCAGTGTTTGAGGAGCATGCCTCCCAGTTCACCATGATCAAAACCGAACAGCCTGCGCTCAGCACCAAAGAGAAGAATGTTCTCGGAGAGGGCGATAGAGAGGGTGCGTCCTGATTCCGCAGGCATTCGCATATACAGGATGAGGCGACCCACATCGTGAAGGAGTCCCCCAACAAAAAAAGGCTCGGAATCCGCATCTCCCTTTTTTTCAGCAAACATCCTCGCCACCAGCCCGCACGCTATACTGTGCTTCCAGAAGGATTTCATGTTGACGAGTTCTGCAGGGATGTCTTTGAAGAGCTTCAGGACGGACATGGCCAGGGTCAGGGCGCTGAGTTCTTTTGTCCCCACCAGGGTGATGGCCCTCGAAATAGTCTCAATCTTGGAAGGGAATCCGTAATAAGGGCTGTTGACGAGTTTGAGGAGCCTGGCGGAAACGGCCGTATCCCTCTGGATCACTTTGGCGAACATGCCGGATGAACTGGATGGATCGCTCATCAGGTCCACAAGTTCCCCGAAAATGCTGGGCAAGGACGGGAGATGGCCCGTTTCCCGGACGAGTTCTTGGGGATCTAAAGAGAGAGGGGGAACTTCTCCTTCCGACAGACTGTTTTTTCCCCGGGGGCGAGACATCACTCTTGATGGAAAGTCCTTTTCCGTTTGACCTCCCATGGATTCCAACTCAAGAGCCAACGCGTGCTCGTACAATTCTCTTACAGCGGGATGGTCCTTTTCCGTGTGACGGAATCTCTCTTGAACTTCAGCCTCGATCATCTCTGAAAGTGAAACGTCGTGTTGCATCTTCATTGTTCCGGTTTGTACAGACATCCTTACCCTACTCCATCATCTATTTTTTCCTACTCCCTTCATCGGCATTTCCCGCTCCTTTCTTTATTTCTAATATGAATAATGACGGGATTCCTTTTCAGCTGGCCGCACAATACGGCTTTCATGAAATCATGTCTTATTGCATCCGCCACTCCCGTGTGCTACAACCAGTGTCGCCATCCTTCAAGACCCGGCATAGAAGAACGCAACCGTCAGTGAGGTGTTCCGAACGTGAGGTTAATGACGTTCAATTTGAGGTTCGAGAACGATCGGGACGGGCAGAATGCCTGGGTTTACCGGAGAAAATTGATTGTAGAGGTGATCAACCGGTACCGCCCTGCCGCCATCGGCACCCAGGAAGGACGCTGGACCCAACTGCTTTACCTCAGGGACCATCTGCCTGAATACCACTTGCACGCCCCCCGACGCGTCATTGACAACACCTGCCAGTATCCCACGCTGTTCATCCGAAAACAGGATTTTCATGTGGGAGAGGGACGGGATTTCTGGCTTTCCAAGACCCCGGATGTCCACCGAAGCAAGGATTGGGACAGTGCCTTCCCCAGGATGATGAGTTACGCCTCCGTCCGTTTAACCGGATCGGAGAAGGCCTTCTGGTTTGCGGTAACCCATCTGGACCACCGGGGCGCCACGGCCCGTTATGAACAGGCCCGGATTATCGCGTCCTGGATAGAGAAGCAAAAGGAACCCGTCATTCTGATGGGTGATTTCAACGATGTTCCGGGATCCCCTGTTCATGAACTCCTGGTGGCGCCTGAGACCGGGCTCCTGGATACCTGGCAGGTCCTGGGTCGTGAAGAAGGCCCCCAGAGCTTCACACACCACGGCTTCACAGGCGTCCCACGCGATTCACGCATAGACTGGATTCTGGCAAGCCCACATTTCAAGATCATGGCTGCGAATATTATACGGGACCATTTCGACGGGCGCTACCCCTCGGACCATTTCCCCTATCTTGTCGACCTGGAGCCACTTTCTTTGGCGGGGATCTGCGACGATGGGAGATAGCACTTTTCCATGACGAGACGCCGGCGGAGACATCAGACCCACTCCCATGATCCGACCGTCTACACGCTTTTCGGAGATCTATTCGCCTTTTTCTCCTGAGGCGACTCCCTGTGGACCCTTTACGGGTTTATTCCTGCAAACAGAAAGGGACGTAAACAAAGGAACAGGGGATAAAAGGCTACCAGTTTGGAGGGGAATTGACAATGAAGATGACATTTTCCCATTTTCCGGGATTGTACCATCTGTGGAGGGTTTCAGATCGATAATACATGAGATCACCTTCTTGCAAATGGTATTCCTGATCATTCAGGTAGTAGATCACTTCACCCCGAATGACGTAGACCAGTTCCTCACCAATGTGGCTGCTTGCGACTTTTCGACCCTGCCCGGGTGGGTTGACATAAAGAGTGGCTTGAAGGTTTGCGCTATTTCTCCTGACAAGGGATTCGCAGTATGCGTCGGATTCTTCCAGCTTGAGGACAATGCCATCCCCTTTTCGAGTGACTGCCCCCATTTTCTGCTCTTCTTCACCCGCAAACAGACGAACCATGGTCATGTCGAGAAACTTTGTGATTTTCCATAGGTTTTCAACGGAAATATTGACTTTTCCGCGCTCAAACTGGCTCAGAAAACTCACACTGAGGTCCGTCCCCGAAGCCAGTTGATCGAGGGAGATTCTTTTCTCTTTCCTCGCCGTACGGATGTTTGCCCCCAAGAGGCTGTTATAATTGGGCGCATGTTCCATTATAAGAATTGCAAAAAACCCTTTTTGTCTGATTAAATGTTTCTCAAATAAATCACTGTTAGGTTTTTTAATAGCAGATTCCAATTAGAATTGCAACTACATATTTTGAATTATTTCTTTATATTATAATCATTGTCTCTGTTTGGATGGATGAGAATATTTTTCGAAAAGCCTTTTTCATATTGCCTTCAATAAAAAATTTATTTTTAATATACTGAAGAAAATATTTGATATTCACTCTTCGCCTTGTTAGGATACGGAATAGATTTTCCCGCCCCGATTAGTCATTATTTTCATGAGAGGCTTATATGGCATCCCTGAAAGTTACTGTGGAAAAAATTGATGGGTACTGTAATCAGCCGATGCTGGTTGGAGACTATATCATCATTGATGGTGGCAAACTGATTATTCCCGAAGGTAAGCACATGTGCCTTTGGGCCTTGCAGAGCATGATGCCGATTTTCCCTGTGTTGCAAAGGGCCGAAAAAAAAGAAGGTGACTGGGCCACAAAAGTCAATCAATTCTGTTGCCCCGACCCCAAGGGCTTAGTCCACTATCGCGTAGAAAGGATGGAGTCCCCATGATCATAGTGAATCCCCGGAAGTGCTCGGGATGCCTCCGTTGTCAAGTCAACTGCTCTTTCTTCCATACAGGGAGCGTTGGGCGAAGCAGGTCTAGGGTAAAAGTGGTCAAGATAGAGGGAATGGGCATTGACTATCCGGTTTTGTGCAGGCAGTGCGAGGAACGCTTCTGTACCCGGTGCCCCGAATCGGCCATTGAGATAGGGCCTTACGGCCAGGTCATTGTCTCCCCCACTCTGTGCGTCTCCTGTGGTACCTGCGAAACATTGTGCCCAATCGGTGCCATTGAACTCTTTGAAGATATACCCTATGTCTGCGATCTTTGCGGCGGTGAGCCAAGATGTGTAATGGAATGCAATATGGGGGCTATAGAGTACGAACCTGATTCCAATGAACTTGTGAGCCTGCAACCGTTCAAGGAAGGCGCCAGGGGGCAGAGCCCAGAGGCAAAGCGCATTAGATATGCTCTTGAAATGACAAAAGGAATGCGGGAACAATGGAAGTCCAGTGTGGGGGGATAAAATGCTTTACGGATACAGTGGACACATTCTTCGGGTTGACCTGAGCAGTGGGAAGATCATTCGGGAAAAAAGCGACCCCCATTACATGTTGAAGGCCATCGGCGGTCGCGGCTTGAATTCCTTGCGGCTCTATGATGAATTGCGCCGCGATATCGACCCCTTGTCACCCGAAAATATCCTGCTCATCGGCGTTGGGCCCCTGACCGGGTCGCTCCTCAGTTCATCGGCCTATATGACTATCTCAGGAAAATCCCCCATGACCGGCATCCTTGGTGATTCCGCGGCCGGAGGATTTTTTGGTCCTGAATTGAAACAGGCCGGATACGACCAGATTATCATTACCGGAAAGGCAGACAAGCCGTGTTATCTGCTCATAGCAGACGACCACGTGGAGATCAAAGAGGCTTCACATCTGTGGGGTTCGGATATCTGGCAGACAACATCCGCCATCCGTCAGGAGTTGACCGACAATGCCTTCCAGATCGCTGCCATCGGGCCGGCCGGTGAAAATCTGGTCAAATTTGCCACGGTTGCCTGCAACAATTCCAGAATGTTCGGAAGGACAGGCATGGGTTGTCTGTTCGGATCGAAAAACCTCAAGGCGATCGCTGTCAGGGGCACCACGCCGGTCTCCATCGCCGACACGCTCACGTACATGGACTTATGCAGGGAATTGGATCGCCGGATACTGGCCCACCCGGAATGGAATGATCGTCATGCCCTTGGGTCTACCCTCCTCATGAAGGCACTCAACAATATTGGCATTCTGCCCACCAATCACTTTCAGAAGGGCGTTTGTGAATACGTCGACAAGATCAGCGGGCAGGAACTGGCCGAAAAATTCAAGGTCAAGAATAAGAGCTGTTTCAATTGCAATATACACTGCTCCCGCTATTACATCACCGGTGATGTCGAATCGGAGGGCCCCGAATTTGAGACCCTTTGCAGCTACTCCTCACGCATCGGTGTCGACGATCTCCATTTCACCCTAAAGATGGCCGCCTATCTCAATCGCATGGGAATAGATGCGCTCAGCAGTGGTGAAACCATCGGGTGGGCCATGGAATGTTTCCAGCGTGGACTCTTGAACAAAGACGACGTGGACGGCCTGGATTTCACCTGGGGCAACAAAGAGACCATAGAAGAGATTCTTGGGCTGATTGTACAACGAAAAGGAGTGGGCGATGCATTTGCAGAAGGAACCCGCTCCCTTTCAACGAAGTTCGGTCGGGGGAGCGAAAAATATGCGCTTCATGTCAAAGGCCTGGACATCATATGTGGAGACCCAAGGGGGATCAAGGCCTTCGGCCTCACCTATGCCATTGCCTCCCGGGGGGCGGATCATCTGAGGGCCGAGCCCTTCTTCGAGTTGACCGAGCGCTATGACGAGGCCGAGAAGCGGTGGGGAATTCGCGACATCGCAAATCGACTCTCAAATAACGGGAAAGCGGTCCTTGTAGAATATACCGAACGACAGGCGCTTCTGACTGATTGCATGACCATGTGCAAGAATATCGGTCTCTCCATGGATATTTTGGATTTCGATCTGGCCGGGAGACTGCTGAAGGCCGGAACCGGACTGAATTTCACCCCGGAAAGGGTGGAAAAGAGTCTTAGGGGAATCATCGATGCCGACCGGAAAATGAACATTGACTTCGGGATCGATGCATCCATGGATACATTACCTCGTCGTTTCACACACGAGTCCCTTGAAGAAGGGCCTTCTAAAGGCCAGGTCGTGCCCATCAAGGAGATGGTCAAGGAATACTACCGGCTGCGCGGCTGGGACGAAGAGGGAAGGCCCGCTTGATTAACTTACGATTTCAGTATAGACTGGATTTTATCCGTAAATGGCCTTTCTCCGCAATCTCTGTGGAAATTGGGGGAGTTTCTTTGGTTCCGCAAATGTGCAGGACACGCAACCCTTGATTTTTCTCGCTCAAGGTCCGGAATCTTCCACTTGATTTTGCAAATTCCGATAGTTCGGGACTGGAGTGCGAACTTCATTGTGCCCAATATTTATTTGTGGATGGGCAATAGACTAGGGTGTTTACATTCTGTTAACCAGCTTTATTGAGGAGGGGAAAAGATGAAAAAGTCATTGGTGTTGCTTTTTTCTGTGATCGCAGCTGTTTTGTTTTCGTTCGAAGTCGGTTTTTGCAGAGATGTATCCAAAGGCATACATGTTGGGGACGCCGGTGCCTTCACCGGGGATGCCGCCGCACCCTGTATGGAGATTTTCAATTCCGCACAGATTGCTGTGGATGAGTGGAACGCAAAAGGCGGTATTCATGGCGTAAAAATCAAGCATATCATGGGAGATGATGCCATGGACCCCGCCCAGGGCGTCAACGTGGCCTATAAGTTTGCCGCCGACAAGTTGATGTACGGGGTGATCGGTCCTCCCATGAGCCACATAGCTCAGGCCACTCTCAAAATTTACGGCAATGCGAATCTTGCCTGCATTACCACTGCTGCCTCCAAACCCAATTTGACGGAACAGGGCTACAAACACTTCTTCAGGGTGAATGCGAGAAATGACGCACATGGATGGAACTGCGCCCTCTTCATGAAGAGATATCTCAAGGCCAAGAAGGTTGCCATTCTCAACGAAAAAGTCGCCTATTGTGAAAATATGGCAAGCGAAACCATAAAGGGGCTGAAAAAGCTAGGTATAACTAACATTATGCAGGACACCATTGTTGCAGGTTCAAAGGATTTTTCTGCAGTTCTCACCAAGGTAAAAGCCTTCAACCCGGATGTGCTGTTTTTCATTGCCACTGCCGCCCCTGATCAGGCCATAGGTGTTCGACAGATGAAAAACCTTGGTATCCATGCAATCTTTTTCGGGACCGAAGGTGCCAGGGACAAGAAAGACTTTATAGCCGCGGCTGAAGGCGCAGCAGAAGGAGCTTACGTCTACCATTTCTCCCCGGACATATTCTCAATCCCGGCGGCCCAAGGGTACATAAAAGAATATGAGGCCAAGTACGGCACGATCAGTGGATTCGGCCCGCCGGCCTATGAGGCCATGAACATCCTGCTGACGGCTATTGATAAGGCAGCCCAGGATGGACAAATCAGCAGAAAAGAAGTAATCAAATATCTTCATCAGACAAAGGGCTATAAGGGGATTCTTGGCTTTCCTGTCACATTTGATGAAAAGGGTGATCTGGAAGGCGGGGCCACCTATTTCTTCAAAGTGGTCGGAAATGACTTCAAACAGGTTGCGGTTATGACCGGAAAATAGAGGATTAAGAAGGGCCTTAGCCCTCATTCGGGTTAAGGCCTTTTCTTCCTGCCTGAATACCCGCTGACAAAGCGTAACAGGGTTTTCTTCGTGGAATACTACCTTCAGCAATTGCCCCAACAGCTCATGAACGGCCTCACATTGGGTGGTGTCTATGCCCTTATCGCCATAGGTTACACCATGGTGTACGGCATCCTTTTCATGCTGAATTTCGCCCATGGCGAAATCTATATGATCGGGGGCTTTGCCGGCTGGTGGGTCCTGCATCTCCTGAGCGTCAACAACCAACCGGTCATGAACGCCGCCCTGATCATATCACTAATGATTATCATAGCGATGGCCGTTTCCGGCCTGCTCGGCATTTTGGTGGAGAGATTCGCCTATCGTCCCCTCAGGCAGGCACCCCGCATCAATCTACTTCTCAGTGCCCTCGGCGTTTCCATATTTCTGCAGAACCTGATACTGAACTTTCAAGGGGCAAGGCCTCGTTTTTTTCATGTTACATCCCTCGTCCCCGAAAATATCCGGATCATTGAAATGGGAAGTGTTGTTTTTTCTTTCATGAGGGTACTTGTCATTGTCATTTCATTCCTTCTCATGGGCCTCCTGACCTATATGATAAACAAGACAAAAACAGGCAAGGCCATGAGGGCAACGGCACAGGACATAGAGGCCGCAACCTTTATGGGCATCGATACGGATCGAATTATTGTCTATGTATTCCTGATTGGCTCGGCACTTGGGGGTGCTGCGGGAACCCTTGTCGGCCTGCTCTTCACGCAGGTAGACTATTATGTGGGATTCCAAGCCGGTCTGAAGGGGTTTACCGCCGCAGTCCTCGGGGGCATTGGAAATATTTCAGGCGCCATGCTGGGAGGCATTATTCTCGGTTTGACCGAGGCCCTGGCAACCACCTTCTTCCCAGCGGCCTATAAGGATGTCATTGCCTTCGCCATCCTCATCATTGTCCTCATCTTCAGGCCGTGGGGATTGATGGGAGAAAAAATCCCTGAGAAAGTTTGATGATACCCAACGAAATCGTCTCATTCACCGGCGCTCAGGGGGAGAATCTGAAGCTCTTTTTCGGACACTTTCTCATAGTGCACTTGGCATCCAACTCCGGCATGGACGGCTATTTGGGGTATACGCCTCCGGAGGCCTTGGCGCTCTCTAACAGCTACTTTTTTCCCCAAATCGGCGTCCATCCCCTCCGGGGTGTTTAGAAAGGGGCTGAAAAAGGGTGTCAGGTTCTTATCCACTTTGTTGCTTATAGGCTGCCGCTTGCGGCATAAACCAGCTTTTACCATTCCATCAAGTTTTAAGGACGAAATATCTGTGGCTTGGGAAACGGGCGGGAAAAATAGACTCATAATCTACACAAGCATCCTTGTTGTACTGGCTGTCTTGCCGTATCTCATGCCCAGCGGTTACTGGCTGAGAATCTACGGAATCACAGGGATCTATGTTATGCTCTCCCTGGGTCTGAATGTGGTGGCAGGGTTCGCCGGGCTCCTGGATCTCGCTTACGTAGCCTTTTTCGGCATAGGCGGTTACACCTTCGCCCTTCTGTCCTCCGCCCAGTTCAATATTCATCTGCCCTTTCTGCTTGTATTGCCCCTCGCTGCTGTTGTAACCATGGGTTTTGGCTTCGCCCTCGGAGCCACCAGCATCCGACTGCGGGGTGACTACCTTGCCATAGTCACATTGGCCTTTGCCCAGATTTTCAAACTCATGTTGATCAACCTCGACCAGCCCGTGGATATAACCGGAGGCGTCAACGGGATCTATGGTTTTGATGCCATCAACATCCTTGGAGTCAGGATTGTCTCTCCTGAGGCCTATGCCTACCTTATCTGGTTTTCGGCACTCGTGGTCATCGTCGGATGCCTTCGCCTGAAAAACTCACGGTACGGCAGGGGCTGGAACGCCATTAGAGAGGATGAGCTTGCGGCGCGAGTATTGGGCGTCAACGCCACCTTGATGAAACTCAAGGCCTTTGCCGGAGGGGCATTCATTGCCGGGGGAACGGGCGCCCTCTTCGCGTCTTTTCAGGACTCCGTCTTTCCGAACAATTTTGATTTTCAACAGCTCGTCATCATCTATTGCATGGTCATTCTGGGCGGACTTGGAAACATACCGGGCATTGTCCTTGGTGCTGTCCTCCTATCCGTCTTGCCGGAATTTCTCCGCGAGTATGGCGCCTATCGCATGATGTCCTACGGCCTCATCCTCATCCTTCTGATGGCCCTGAGACCCCAGGGTCTCCTCGGTTCCATAGGTATCCTTACAAAAGCGAAAAAGCGACCAGACAAAGACGAGACAGGCGTCCTCAAGGCATCCACTGATCTCTACTATGAAGGTGCCCCGGAGACAACATCCAACGGGGCAGGTAAAAAGAAATTCTCTAAAGGAAGACGTGTTGTTCTGGCACTCAAAAGCGTGGCCATGAAGTTCGGTGGCGTTACGGCTGTCATCAACCTGGATTTCAATCTCTTTGAAAGGGAAATTCTGAGCATCATTGGCCCTAACGGGGCTGGAAAATCAACGGTTTTCAACCTTATTTCAGGTATTTATAAACCCATTGAAGGTTCGATTACATACAATGGATCAGAAATTTCCGGGCTGAAACCGCATCAGGTGCTAAAGGCGGGTATCGCAAGGACCTTCCAAAACCTGAGGTTGTTCAACAAAATGACCGTTCTTGATAACGCCAAGGTCGGTCAATTTCATGGGACCAGATCCGGTCCCCTGTCGATCCTCTTCCATCTGCCCCGCTACAAAAGGGAGGAGGCCGAATCAGACAGACACGCCCGGGAAATACTTGAACTTTTTGGGAAAAGGCTTACTGGATATCGCCTTGATCAGGAGGCCATGTTTCTCTCTTATGCAAACAGGAGACGCCTTGAGATTGCCCGGGCCATTTCCACGAATGCAAGAGTCCTCATGCTGGATGAGCCTTCGGCAGGGATGAATCCACAGGAAACATCCGAAATTACTCAATTTATCAAGGAACTACGGGATGTCTACGGCTACACCATATTGTTGATCGAGCACAAACTAAACCTGGTAAGGACCATATCCGACAGGGTTATCGTACTGGACTACGGGAGAAAGATAGCCGAGGGAAGCTATGAAGCCGTCGCCAATAACGAACAGGTGATTGAAGCGTATCTGGGAAGGAAGGCCCGCTAGTACATGATCAGCACGCCAATTCTTGAACTTGTTGATGTGGATACCTACTATGGGAACATCCAGGTGCTCTATGGGATCAACATAGAGATCAATGGGGGGGAATTGGTCTGTCTGCTGGGAGGGAATGCATCCGGAAAATCCACGACGCTCAAGACCGTGCTCGGCGTATGCAAGATCAGGAAAGGTGCCCTGAAATTTAATGGCGAAAGGATCAACGGCGAATCCACGAAAAATATCATTTCAAGGGGAGTGGCCATCGTCCCTGAAAACAGAAGAATCTTCCCAAGGATGACTGTTCTTGAAAACATGGAAATGGGCGCCTACCTCCGGACCGACAGAGAAGAGGTCAAGAGGGATATTGAAAGGATGTTGACCCTTTTTCCCGCCTTGAAGGACAGACTCCTTAGCTTGGGGATCACATTGAGCGGAGGCGAACAACAGATGCTGGCCATGGTGCGGGCACTCCTTTCCAATCCGAGCCTTCTTCTGATGGATGAACCCTCCATGGGCCTCGCACCTATTCTTGTGGATCAGCAATTTGAACTTATCCAACAAGTAAACAGACGGGGAACGGCAGTTTTTGTAGTCGAACAGAACGCCAACATGGCCCTTTCCATTGCAGACCGCGGGTATGTCCTTCAGACCGGGGCCATCGTCCTGGCCGATACCGCCCAAAACCTGCTCAACAATGAAATGATGAAAAGGGCCTATCTCGGAGGAGAGGGTTAGGGACTCAACATGGACATTCACAGGGAATCATTTATTTTTGGTATGATAACCGCCTTTGCGGAATGCCTGGCCAATGAAAGCAAAAGGGCGGCCTTTTCTCCTCCCTTCTATCCGGAGGACTATCCCATAATCAGGGCTGAGGCAGAGAGAATTGCCGAAGAGCAGTGTATCTCCCTATGGTATGAGAATAACCATGATATCCCCTCTTCCAAAAGAATCGTCTGGTTCGTCATGTTCAAATATCCGGAAGTACTCGATGAATACAGGCGGATCAGAAATGAGGGTCACAATCCTGCCTGGGATCTTGAACCATTCTCTTCGTTGCTCAGCTATGGGAATGTCTGGGGACGGGGTGCGGAAAAGGTCACTCCCGCCATGCGGGAGAAAATTTCCGGGAAAGTCATGCCCACCGTATCAAGGGTCCTTTTCAAGAACGGAGGCTGGCCCCCTGAAAGACCTTGATACCATCACCCTTAATAGGGTTACTTCCCGATATAACGACTGGAAAAGGTCTTGAGCCGGTATCCTTCCGCAAAAAATTCAATAAGGCTTACAGCGTCGTATACCGGAACGCCCAGAAGCCTCTGGATATCGGACCGAAATGTGATCAAGTTGGTGCATTCCAGGATAACGGCACCTATGGGCCTTCCGATAAACCGTTTTGCAACCTCCAGAACGCCTTTTTTCATCTCTTTCACATCCAGCTCACTTCCACGCTCAATAACGACCCTCCGGAATTCCGAACACCCTTCCATGCCCTGTATGATTAATCGCTCTCTTCGGGCGCCTGCCGCCTTCAGATGTTCATCTTTCAAGAGGCGCGTGTCCCCCGTTATGAGACCGATCTTTTTTTTATCGGGCAAGAAATTTCCGATAAGAGGGATAAGGTTCAGGGACGAGCCCAGAAAAGGGACATTTACGGCCTTTGATATCTCTTTCTGAAAAAGGGAAAACAGGCCGCAGTCGGCGGCTATAAAGGCAACACCTTCCTTTTCCAAATCCATTGCGGCCTTCACGATCAGCTGAAGATTGTCTTTTCGAATATCAACCAGATCCTGAAAAGGAAAACCCCTGATCACGGCATACCGGACAGGGAAAGGAAATGTCTCGGCATGACCGGGATCACCCGGGATCCTCGGAATCGTTGAATCCATCATCAAGATACCAACCAACTGCCCATAATTGGTCGTCCCCCCTGAGATGCAACCTTCCATGGGAAACCCTCCTTCGGGGAATATAAATAGGATCAGAAAGCCACCCACGGCGGACCGTAGGACGGCTAATCTGAAAGCGTACTGATATATAGACCTTGACCAAGACCCTGTCAATCATATATCACTCATTTAGGCGCAGGGATGTTTCATCTCGGATTTTCCTGTTTGCTCTAAATAATGCGATTTGAAAAAGATAGGCGACTGCTTGAAAAATACTGTTGAGGTATTATTTTAAAGAGATATAATAATGACTTCGTAAAAAATCATCATCGTGCCCATGGATGGCCAGGCAAATCACGGACCAAGCCATCACCGAAGGAGAGCATACGCTATGCAGGGAAACGTCTTAGGAACCATTGAGATTTTATTAGATCAACTCCAGGATCTGCGAGGTCATCTTTGACTTAGATCAAAAAAAGGAAGACCTCAAAGAACTTGAAAAGCTAATGGGTCGGACCGATTTCTGGCAGAGCGACCAAAACGAGGTGACGCGCATCAGTCAGGAACGGGCTTCTTTGAGTGAACATATTGAACGCTGGGAAAAATTCTACCAGGAGACGGAGGACGCCAAGATCTTCGCCGAAATGGCCCTGGAAGAAGAGGATGATTCAGCCCTCAGGGACGTGGAAAAAGACGTCACGCGGCTCCAGGAAGAGATAAAGGGGCTCGAGTTTCGATCCCTGCTGGGAGACCGGGACGACAGGCTCAATGCCATCCTGGCCATCAATGCCGGCGCCGGCGGCACGGAGGCCCAGGACTGGGTGGAAATGCTCTACAGGATGTATATCCGGTGGTGTGAAAGCAGGTCACTGAAAGTCCAGGTTATTGACCACCTTGAAGGAGACGAAGCCGGCATAAAGAGTGTCACCTTCACGGTGACCGGCCCATACGCCTACGGCTATCTGAAATCCGAGCACGGGATTCACCGCATGGTGCGTATTTCCCCCTTTGATGCGACCGGGAGGCGTCATACCTCCTTTGCGTCTGTCTCTGTCCTCCCCGAAGTGGACACGAACATTGAAGTCGACATTGATGAGAAGGACCTCCGGATCGATACCTACCGGGCCAGCGGTCCGGGCGGACAGCACGTCAATAAGACCAGCTCGGCGGTCCGCATCACCCATTTTCCCACGGGAATCGTTGTCCAGTGTCAGAACGAAAAATCCCAGCATCGCAACAAGGACATGGCCATGAAGGTGCTCCGTTCCAGGCTGTACGAGCTGGAAAAAGGAAAACGGGAAGAAAAAAAGCACGCGTTGCACGACTCGCAGAAAGATATCGCCTGGGGAAGCCAGATCAGGTCCTATGTCTTTAATCCATACCGCATGGTGAAGGATCACCGGACCAACCTGGAAGTGGGAAGCGTGGAAAAAGTGATGGATGGAGGCATAGACCCTTTTATCGACGCCTATCTCCGGATGCGCTAGAGCCTGTCATGAAATAAGTGTTGCATTAAGGTGCTAATGTAATACCTATTTCATTGCAGGCCTTTATCCTCCCTGATAAACTTGGTCAATGCTCTTGATATAGCTCTTGATGCCATCGGAGATACCTGCCGTTACCTTCGCCTGGTAGGTGTGAGTCACGAGTCGCTTCCGCTCCCGCGAATTTGTGATAAACCCCGTCTCCACCAGTATGGCGGGCATTTGCGCCCCTATCAGGACATAGAAAGGCGCCTGCTTGACACCCAGACTCTTGATGGATCCGTAGCGGCCGTTCAGGTCCGACAAGACCCCATTTTCAACCCTATGTGCCAACCTGCTCGATTCGTGAATTTTGGTGTTCAACATGAGATCGTTCAGTATCCGTTCAAGGTCGCTGATGCTCTTTTCAGAGGTGGCATTTTCCCTGGCCGCCAACATCACCGCATTTCTATCCGTCGCCATGTTCAGGAAATAGGTCTCGATGCCATGCACCCGGGGATTTCTGTGGGCATTGACGTGGAGTGAAATGAAGAGATCCGCCTTTTTCATATTGGCGATGGCCGTTCTTCGTTCAAGGGGGATGAAGACGTCCTTGTCTCTCGTCAGGTAAACCTTACAGCCGATCTCTTTCCTGATCCTGTCTGCCAGCTTTTTCGCCATGGCCAGGGTAATATCCTTTTCCCTTATCCGCCCACGGTAACAGCCGGGGTCTTTTCCACCGTGACCCGGATCTATGACGATTGTCTTTACATTAAGCCCAAGCTGTCGGGCCAGAGAGACGGCCTTGTCCGGCACCTTGGATTTCCTGATGCCCTTCCGAGCGTGCCGTTTGCCCGGCACGGCAGCGATCCCCGTGACGACCCCCTTTTCCTCTTGTTTCCTGACATCCACCACGATCCTGAAGGGGTCATAGAGTTGGAAGACATTGTAAGTTCCGATGCTGTTGATGTCCAGGACCACCCGGACCTTGGTCTTCCGGTACTGACCCGCCCTCACCCTTTCAAGGAGATCGCCTTTAATGGGAATGGAACTATCGATTTCCTTGCTTACACGCGCATTGTCAAGGTCCAGGTAGAGTCTTCCCGGCTGTTTGTTCCTACGGTCCCTCTTGAGCAGGTGGTAGCCGTATTTGATGGGGGCATTCGCGTCAACAACCACCCTCGTGTAACTCTGGGTGGACCAGTGCCGTATGTCCGTGACCAATACCGGTCCGGACGGATCGCTGACGGGCTTCTCTTTCTCCCTGGCCTCCTCTTCCCTGCCGAGTTCGGCCCCAAGCTTTTCCACTCTGGCCCTGGCCTTCGCTCGCATATCTCCATCAGGAAATTTTATATCGACCTTCAGAAATTCCACGTAGGCCTGGGGCTTCTCCTTTTTCTGGCGATAATAAATCTCTCCGATCCTGAACTGGGCGTCGTCCGCCAGGCTGTTGGACTTGTAGGACTCAACCACCTTTCTGAAGAGTTCAATGGACTTGTCAAGGTCCTGTGCCTGGCCGCTGTACCTGTAGAGTCTGCTGTAAAGGTCGGCCGCTTTGAAAAGAGCCCACGGAGCCTCCTCGGCGTTTGGGTATTTCGAGTAGATCCTCTGGTATTTCTCTATACAGCGAATCCAGTTATGGCGGTATTTTCTCTTGCTGGCGGACCCGAAAAGGGTCTTGCGGCTGCTATCCGCCTGTTTCAGGAGACCGGCGGGCTTTCCCGTGGCCCCGTAAAGCATTGCGGTGGTGCCCACCAGGAGACTCAAGGTTAAGAATAACAGAAGGATAGTTCTGTGAGTCCGGGTTTTCATCCAGCCGGGTTCCCTTTCACATATTCTTTCATTTTGTTGAGCTCCATAAGGGCTTCCAAAGGTGTCATCGTAGAGATATCTGTTTCCCTGATCCATTCAACAATCCTTTGGTCGCGGCCTCCGAAAAGATTGAGTTGCACCACTTCATGGGGCCCCATTTTTCGGCGAGTCTGCGCCAGAAGGGGCCTGCCCGCCTCGTCCAGGTCTTCCCCTTCCAGGTTTTCAAGGATTTCCCTGGCCCTTTTCAGGACATTTTCGGGGACACCCGCGATTTTCGCAACCTGAATGCCGTAGCTTCGACTGGTACCACCAGGCACGAGTTTTCTCAGAAAGATGATCCGTTCGTTCCATTCCTTCACGGCAATATTGAAGTTCTTTACCCTGGATTTCGTGGTCACAAGTTCCGTGAGTTCGTGGTAGTGGGTGGCAAAGAGCGTTCTCACGCCCTTTCCATCCCGGTCGTGCAATGCCTCCGCCACGGCCCATGCAATGCTCAACCCGTCAAAGGTACTCGTGCCCCTCCCTATCTCATCCAGAATAACGAGACTCCTCGGGGTTGCGTGTCTGAGGATATTGGCCGTCTCGTTCATTTCCACCATAAAGGTGCTTTGCCCCCTGGTCAAGTCATCGGAAGCCCCCACCCGGGTGAAAATCCGATCTACCAGCCCTATTGAAGCCCTTGAAGCAGGCACGAAACTCCCCATCTGGGCCATAAGCACGGTGAGGGCAACCTGCCGAAGGATAGTGGATTTTCCCGCCATATTCGGGCCGGTAATGATGAGGAGTTCTTGTTCTCTGTCATCCAGGACGATGTCATTAGGGACGAAATCTTCCTCCCTTACGGTCTTCTCAACCACCGGATGCCGCCCGTCCCGGATATCTATGCGCAGGGAATGGTTCACTTCGGGACGCGAATAATGATTCTGTTCAGCAGTTTCCGCAAGCCCGACGATGGCGTCTATTCCAGCTATGAGACCGGCTGTCTCTTTGATTCTCTTATTTTCTCCGGCGATATCATCACGGACCTTTTCAAAAATCTGGAACTCCATGTTTATGCGCTTGTCTTCTGCGCCGAGGACCCTTTCCTCCATGGCCTTGAGATCTTCCGTGATGTAGCGTTCCCCGTTGACGAGCGTCTGTTTCCTGATGTAATTGTCAGGAACGAGGTGCTGATTCACTTTTGATATTTCAATATAATAGCCGTAAATCCTGTTATATCCCACCTTGAGACTTGCTATCCCTGTCCGCTTCTTCTCTCTAAGGGCAAAGTCCGAAATCCAGGTTTTGCCGTCCCGGCTCAAGCTGATCAAACCATCCAATTCCCGACTGTACCCTTCCTTGATAATCCCCCCCTCCCTGATGGATACTGGCGGTTCCTCGTGGATGGACTCATCAATAAGCTGCGCCACATCTTCCAGTTTGTCAAGGCCTTGCGCCATGTCAGCCAGAAGAAGGCTGGGGGAGGTGCTCAATCTGGCCTTGATTTCCGGGAGTATCCGGAGCGAAACCTTGAGGGCAAGAAGGTCACGGCCATTGGCCCTGCCCAGGACTACGCGCCCGTTCAACCGCTCCAGGTCATAGATCTCCGAGAGGATTTCCCGCAGTTCTTCCCGCAGGACCGGGTCCTCCTTGAGACATGCTACGGCAGCCAGACGTTTCTGTATTTTTTCAAGGTTGATCAACGGATAGGCCACCCATTTTTTGAGAAGCCGGCTCCCCATCGGGGTAACGGTGCAGTCCAGGATCTGGATCAGAGATCCTTTTGCGGATCTGCGCCTCATGGTCTTCAGGAGTTCAAGGTGTGAGCAGGTCGCCTCATCAAGGAACATGTAATCGCCCAGCCTGTAACTGACGATATCCTTCATATGATCGGGGTTCCCCTTCTGGGTTTCCCGGAGATAGGATACGATGGCACCCGCTGCCGGGATCCCCGCACGCATGTCCTCGCATCCAAAGCCCACCAGCGATTGCACGCCAAGCTGTTCCTTCAGGATCGCTTCCGCCCTTCCGGGGTCGTATGCATCGGGGTTCAACATCTCCAGCGTGAGATGGGAAAGGGCCTTTTCATCACGAAGCCCCGTATCCTCCGTGATGAGAACCTCAGCAGGGTCTATCCTTCCCAATTCGTCCAGGAGTTCTTCCAGCCCTCTCACTTCGGTGACCCTGAACTCACCTGTAGATAGATCTGCATGGGCGAGGCCGAATGTGCCGTTTCCGTCTGAGGCAATAGCTGCCAGATAGAGGTTTTTTTTCTGATCAACTTCCGCCTCGTCCACGATGGAACCCGGGGTCACGACGCGAACCACTTCCCTTTTAACGATTCCTTTGCTGGCACCGGGGTCTTCCACCTGATCGCAAATGGCGACCTTCCGGCCGCTGTCTATCAACCGTGCAATGTAGGATTTTGAGGCGTGGTGGGGGACGCCGCACATGGGCACTTTTTCGCCGTTGTAGGCCCCACGGGCGGTGAGGGTGATGCCGAGAATTCTGGAGGCGATTTGCGCGTCTTCAAAGAACATTTCATAGAAATCTCCCATTCTGAAAAAAAGGATGGCATCCGGGTACCGGCCCTTAATGCCCAGGTATTGTCTGAGCATGGGTGTGAGCTGGCCCATCCTATTTTTCACTGTTTCTTTCATCCGGTTCGGGGAACGTGCTTGGGGATGGGAGAATGGCGGGCACATCTATTTCGGTGGAGTCGGCCAGACCTATGGTATCCCACTTCTTGCATTGGGGACACTGCCACTGCAAATCCACCGGCTCGTATCCACATTGGGAGCACTGAAATCTCAGATAAGGCATTTGGAGATATTCCAGGAGTTCACGATAGGCATCCAGGGCCTCCTCGTTCCTGTCTTGAGAGAGGAGAATTTCTCCTTTAAAACGCCTCGCTTCCCAGAAACTCGGGGCAAGTCTCAACGCATTCTCCAACTCCCGGAGCGCCCCTTCCCAATCCATCTCATTATGGAGGTAACGGGCCAGGGCCAAATAGGTAAAGGCGTCGGGGTGCAGTTCGGCGGACTCCCTGAGAAAGGTCTCCACAGGTTTCAAGTTCCTCATTTTCGCATAGGCCCCTTCCAGGCGGCGATAGGCAAGAAATGTGAATTTTGGCGCAACTTCTCCGACCTTTTGCCACTGGAGTATGGCCTTTTTGTAGTCCTGTTTCTGAAAATAGAGATCCCCAAGGTGCAAGTGGGCGTCAATGCAATCGGGATGGGTCGACAGGGCCTTGATCAAAAAGGACCGTGCTCTTCCGAGTTCCCCCTTTTCTACAGAGGCCTTTCCACACTCCACCAGATGATGTGCGAGAATGTGGGAATGGCTGCCCTTCGTTAGACGAGCGATCTTTTGCCTGGTACGGTAGGCATTTTCCCAGTCCTTCAGCTCTTCATATATCTTTTCAATTTCCTCCAGCGTTTCCACATTCGAGGTGTCTTTCTCGGCTACCTTCAGAAAGGTCTCAAGGGCACGGTTCAAAAAACCGCCTTTGCGATAGTCCACGCCAAGATCGAACAGGGCGCCCAATTTGATCTGCGATTCGATATTCGGTCTTAAAATGATACTCTGCCGAATACGGATGGCTCGGCCGATATCTCCCTTGGAGCGGTAAAGGTTCCCCAAGGCCACATAGGTCTCAATGGTCTCCGAGTCCACCTGAACGGACTTGGTGAATTGCTCGATTGCCTGATCGTGATCATTGCTCAGGATGTACTGAATCCCCTTGAGAAAAGCGGTGTCCCCTTTGACGGAAACCTCCCGGGGACTCTTGTTGTTGACGCCCTTTTTCCACATCCCGAGCACCAGTCCAAGAGAAAACGCAATGCAAATCCCCAGGGTCAACTCAAGGTTGTCCGGCCCCTGGAACCACTGCCAGAAGGTTGTCCACATGTTTCAATGGCTCCTGTCCATAAGACTCATCGCAACGGTCGCCTATTCCACATCCTGCTCTCCTCCCGATCTCATCTCTTCCGCAGTAACCGGGAGATTCCGAAGGGACTGAAGTTCCTGATCCTTTCCCCTGGACTCCTTCATGAGCATTCTGATCTCCTTTTTCAAACGGAAGCGTTCCGTTATCCCGTAAAACCCTGTAAAAACAACACCGAGCAAAAAGGCGATGATAACGACCAGGTAGAGCGACATGGGCGGGGTCTCGTGGTTGAAGAAAAGCAGGTTCAACCTGAAGTTCACCTGGGATGCCATCACACTGTAGTTCTGAACCGCTACGGTAATAATCAGAAGTACAAACAGGATGACCAGCACTACCCTTACATGTTTCATATGTCACCTCCACTATACCTTTTAATATTTTGAAACAACGGAAGTAATTTTCCATATGTTTCTTGAATATGTTCGGGAATAACCCGTACGGCTCCCACCACGGTCATATAGTTCGTGTCACCATTCCACCGGGGAACGATGTGGAAATGCATGTGTTCTTCCACGCCGGCCCCTGCTGCCCTTCCAAGGTTCAAGCCCACATTGAATCCTTCAGGGTTCATCACTTTTTTCAAAACACCGATGGACATCCTGACCAGGTCGAGGAGATCAAGCATCTCCTCTTTTGAGAGGGACTCAAGACCGGACACATGACTCACGGGAGCAACAAGCAGGTGGCCGTTGTTGTACGGATATTTGTTCATAATGACCATGCTCAACGAACCAAGATACAGAATGAGACGCTCCTCATCCTTCCCCCTGTCGTCTCCGGGGCAAAAAATGCAGGGGCCGGCCTTCTCATCCGACAAGATATATTCCATTCTCCAGGGAGCCCAAAGTACCGTCATGGTTTTCCTTACAAAGGAATAATACGGCCCGTAATCGTTTCGCCCAATTCCAAGACACCGATACTGTGTATACCTGAGGATGCATAACCGGTTGCGGTCCCGGGATTGAAATAAAGTATGCCGTCCCGGAGATGATTGACTGCGATGTGGGAATGGCCGTAGATAATGACATCCACGTCCGTAAACTCCGATACGATGCGATCTTCAAGCCCTGCGGATGGTCCCCACCCGTGAACCAATCCCACCCGGAATGCGCCCAATTCCAGGACGGATTTTCCCGGCAGGCGCCTCTGGACCTCAAAAGGGTCCATGTTGCCGCGGACGGCGTGCAGTTCCTTTTGACCCAGGAAATCGAGGACATCCTCGGAAACGACGTCACCCGCATGCAAAACAAGGTCTTTGTCGGCCAGGTACTCCTCGAAAATACATTCAAATTCCCTGGATACCTTCTGGAGGTGGGTATCTGATAGGATACCGATCTTGATGTTCATTCTTGATAACTCTTCCTGTCTTCAAAATGCATGGCGAACGCATTCCCTCCCGAAAAAGGCGAGAGCGCTCGTTCAGCGAGTGCATATTATTGAGATAGGAGTATAACAGTACGAGGAAAAAAGACAACCCATATATTGATGACTTGGCAATCAGTCATCATCGTGCCCATGTACGGGCCTAAACAAAGAGTCCTGAGGGCTGGACTTTTATGGTTCCAATATGATTGAGGGAATGGTGAAAAGAAGGTATCGGAAGATGAGACTGAAGTGTGCTTCAGCCGGATGAACCGGGACTACCTTCAGCCCGAAAGTCACTGAGTCTGCTGCCGCTTTCTTGACATCCCTTTTTCAATTTCATCAGGCTGTCCGAAATAGATACAGTGGGCCAGACACACATTATCGGCGCAGGCGGGCTCAAGCCCCCGGTCCACCCTGTGATAGCACAGGTTGCATTTCTGTGCCACCCCCCGGTCATTGTCGAAGGCGATGGCCTGGTGGGGGCATGCGTCCATACAAAGACCGCATCCAGTACATGCTTTTTCATCCAGGATGACGATACCGTCGTCTCTCTTGACAATCGCCTCTTCGGGACAGGCCTCCACACACTCCGGTTCATCGCAATGGCGGCAGGTATTCACCCGATAGACAAAATTCAGTCTATCGCCCGCCATCCTGGGGCCATCTTCGGAGACATGGATCAGTCTGATTCCCTCGGGTGCGTGGTTTTCCTGCTTGCAGGCAACCTCACAGGCCTTGCAACCCCAGCAGGATTCATGGTCTATGATCAGTGCAAATCGGTCCATGCCCCTTTCCTTCATGAGCGCTTCTCCGGAGAGATCCTGCAAAGCAGTGTTCTGACATGGGTCGCCCCCATGGCGGGATCGCAGGCCTCGTAGGCATTGTCCGTAAGCATGTTGATGTTGGATTCATCCCAACCATGGCCGGGATCTTTTTTCTCCGGAAACCACCAGCCATGTTCCGCCGAGACGATTCTCGGATCCATGCCCGCAAAGAATTTGGCCCTCTGCCTGACCCGGGCCCGGGGAGATTCAATGATGACCCACTCCCCTTCCCTGATACCCTCTTTTTTCGCAGCATCCGGATGAATCTCCACCACCGGATCCCGATGGAGTTCCCGCAGCCAGGAAACCTGGCGGTTCTCCGAGTGAAAAAAGCCGGGTAATCGTCTCCCCGTGATCAGGATATACGGAAATTTCCGGTAAAGCTCAGGAGTACTGTAGGGACTTTCGGGTGGTTCCCGGTACCGCGGAAGAGGATCGTATCCCATACCTTCCAAAACAGTCGAATAGATTTCGAATTTTCGGGTCGGCGTAGAAAATCCCCTGGTCTCATACTTCCGGTAGAGTACGTCTCCCCGGATATAGTCCCTCTTCTTGAAATCCTGCCAGGTGATCCCTATCGGCTCCAGTATCCAGTCCAGGGCCTGCTCGAAATTGTCCCACCAATGTTCTCCTTGTCCCACCCGATGCGCAAGATCATTGAGCATCTCATGATCGGAACGGCATTCTCCCACCTGGATCACCTTTCTCCGGGGCAGGATGTAGCCGTGCCGTTTCCAGAAGTCTCCAATATAATCCATCTCGAGCCAGGTGGCGGCGGGAAGGACAATATCGGCCATCTCAGCGGTGGGGGTCATAAAGAAGTCAGCGACGGCCATGAATTCCACTTTTTTCAGGGCCCGGTAAACCTCCGCGGCATTGCCTCTCGTCATGAGGGGATTGGAACTGATAAAAAAAAGGGCCTTTACCGGGTAGGGTTTTTCTTCCAGTATGGCGTCCCAGACGCATTTGGGATTGATGATTGCGAATTGGCCGGCCAAGCGAAAACGTTCCCCACCCAGGCGCTTTTCCCGTTGGATGCCCGGGAGCATCCTGTGTGCCCCGAAGTGCCCGACATTTCGGATTCCGGGAGGTTTGAAGAGCACCTGCCCACCGGGCCTGTCAATGTTTCCCGTGATTCCCATGAGGAACATGAGGAGCCGGTCGTTATCGGCACAATTGATCTGCTGTTCAATGGCCACACCCCACTGAATGGCCGCCGGCTTGCTGGTCGCGAAAAGCCGGGCCGCTTCCCGTATTTTTGCCGCAGGGACCCAGGTGATTTCTTCCACCTTGTCCAGAGGGTACTCTTCCACCCTTCGCACAAAAGGCTCCCAGCCGTGAACATGATTCTCCACGAACTCCCTGTCATACAGCCCTTCTTCAATGATCACCTGGAGCATGCCCAGGGCCAGGGCCGCATCGGTGCCAGGCCTGAGAGGGAGCCACACATCGGCGCGCGCTGCGATTCTGGTCAGCCTCGGGTCAACGGCGATCAGCTTTGCCCCGGCATCCAGCGCCCTTGAAAAAGGCTCACCCTTATAACAGTCCGGGTTACTGATCACCAGGTTGTTGCCCCAGACCATGATGCATCGGGGATTGTTTTCATAGTCAACGATGGGATTTGTGCCGCAGGTGAGGATGCTGGTTGCGATGCGGGGGCCATAGCAGAAGTGACCCGCGGTGAGCACATTGGGTGTGCCGAAAAGGTTGGCAAACCGGTAGATGACCGCCTCGTTTTCCCTCCCCGTGCCGTACCCCAGAACAACAGTTTCCGCTCCAAAAGCCTCCCTGTAATTGAGCAGCCTGTCTGCAATGGCATCCAGTGCCTCATCCCAGGATATGCGTTCCCATCGGCCGCTTCCTTTGGGTCCTGATCGCTTCACGGGATAGGTCAACCGGTCCGGGTGATATGCCAGTTGGGCGGACGCCAACCCCTTGCTGCAAAGGGTCCCGTGATTGATGGGGCAGTCAGGGTCCCCGGCAATCTTCTCCACCCTCCCGTTTCTTGTATAGACCAGGACGCCACAGCCTCCATGGCACATGCGGCAGTGGCTTTTCACCACCGCATCGTAGCCATAAACCTCCATCTCCCTTTCTACATTTGAATAGACAAATTCAACCATGGTTCTGCTTTTCCACCCTATTCAAAGGGTCAAATGCTCACAATCAGCGCTACCCGAATTCCTCCTCCATATTGTCCAGCAGCATCTCCATCAGCCAGTAGGTATCCGGAAGCAGGTCCGTTTTGGCCAGCACCCTGTCCCTTCCATCAACGAACAGGTCGGGAGTCCATGCTCCGCCCTCTTCGTTTGAGAAACGCTTTACCATTTCCAAGGTGTACTCAGGGTGGAATTGCACGCCGACCACAGGGCGATCGTTGTGGACAAAAACCTGGTTGGGACTCGCTTCGCTGAAAGCCAGTCTTTTGCAACCGGCAGGAAGAGGAAAGTGGTCGCTGTGCCAGTGAAAGGTAACAAACTTGTCGGGAACGTTCCGAAAAAGGAAGGACTGTCTCCCTTCCCGGGTCAGAGAAACCTCATACCACCCGATTTCCTTGTACCTGTTTGGAAAGACCTTCGCGCCCAGGATCCCGGCTACGAGTTGTGCGCCGAAACAAGTCCCCAAGACCATCTTCCCCTCCGCCATGGCCCTCTTGATAAAAGCCTTTTCCGCGGCCAACCAGGGATAGATCTTTTCCTCCCAGACATGTTCGGAACCGCCCATCACCATCAACCAGTCCAGATCCTCCACAGCCGGAAACGCTTCCATGTTGCAGACATACGTCTGGCTGAGCAGATGGCCCTTTTTTTCCGCCCAGAGTGTGATGTTGGTCAGTGAGTAGTCGAACGGATCATGTTCAAGGAGATGGATTCTCATCGTAGGATTTATCTTTTGATAAATGGAAACTACCTGACGCCGGTGCCATGCCTCTTTTGCCAATCAGGGCCGAACTTCTCTTCAAAATAGTCCGCCATCCTGTTGAACCACCTGGACCATGTGTTCTGTCCCTTTTCATGTGCTTCCAATATGTCATTCAGATAAACTGCCATATCGGATACCTTCTCCTTCGGAACAAAGAAGGCAGCGCCTTTCTTCTGAGACCTCTCCACATTTTCCGGGCTCATGGCATTGGCCGTCAACATCACGGTCAATACATCTTTTGTATTGGCAATCTCCAGCAGATCGTAGCCCCGAACTCCCATGATATCCAAAATGACGATGTCAAACGATTCTGTTTCCAGGAGAGCTTTGGCCTTTTCAAAAGTCAGCGCTTTTGTGATATGGCACATAGGCAGCAGCTCTTCCACCGTGTCCAGGATATCCGGCTCATCATCCACGATGAGTATTTTCTTGCCATCAATTCGACTCTTTGCAGTCATGATCTTAGCTCCTCACGTGCGAAGCTTCATCGATTTGGGCCAAGCTTCACTCCACTAGATTACATCATTTTGTTTGGAAGCCAAAGGGCCAACTGGGGAAATATCATGGTTACTATCAGGACACCCAATTGCATGAACACAAAAGGCGGGACCGATCGCCAGATATCCCTCGTCGTTATACCTTCGGGGGCGACTCCTCTCATGAGTATCAAGGCCCATCCAAACGGGGGGGTCAGGTAAGCCACCTGCATGTTGAGGATGAAAACAATGGAAAACCATATGGGGTCAAAACCCAGGGATGTGGCTATGGGAAGAAAGATCGGTGCGCATATGGTGACGATGGAATAATCGTCCATGAAAGCGCCGAATATGAGTAGAATGATCTGCATTATCCCGAGGATCAGCCAACGATTGACAGAGGCTTCTTGCACGAGTTGCATAATGAAGTCCTGGGCGCCGGCGCTCGTATAAACGACTCCGAAAAGCGTCGCTCCTACCAGAATCCACAGGACCATAGCGCTAATGTTCATGGTTTCGATGCAAGCGTCTTTAATGACCTTCCAGGTAAGCCTGCCGTGAATCAAGCACACCAGGCAAGCTCCTGAAGCGCCTACGCCGGCGGCCTCGGTAGGCGTGGCAAATCCCAGGAATATTGAACCCAAGACGGATATGACCAGCAACGAGGGAAGCACTATATCTTTCAAAGCCTTCCATCTGATCTGCCAGGTGATTTCTTCCTTGCTTTTAGGAGCCAAATGCGGCTGGAAATGACACCTGGTTAGGATGTAAACCACGTATAGGCCGGCAGTCAAGAGGCCGGGGATCGCGCCTCCGAAGAAGAGTTTTCCTATGGAAACGCGCCCGATATATCCGAAGACGATCATTAGGATGCTCGGGGGAATGATTGTTCCCAAAACACCGCCAGCCATCACCGTTCCCAAGGCAAGGGATTTATCATATGAATATTTCAGCATTGCCGGGACTGCAATGAGTCCCATGGTAAGGATGCCGGGTCCGAACCCTCCGCACATGGCGAGCGCTACGCACACGCCGACGGACACTATTGCCAGGCCGCCTCTCAAACCGGAAAGCCATTGGTTCAGGGCAGAAAATAGTCGGTCGGAGATCCCCGAATGAAGCAAGAAGTTCCCCATTAGCAGAAACAGGGGGATAGTGATCAGGGTAGGGTCTGTTATTTCTCTGTAAGTAGTGGTGGCAACAAGATACAGCGCATTGACGCCTCCCAATATAAAGGCTACTGCGACGCTGATGGCGCCGAGTGCGAAAGCAACAGGTACGCCTATGGCCAGAAAGAACATAAGGCCGGAAAATAGAACAATGGTTACCAGCTCAACACCCACGAGAATATTCCCCCTTGCCTGATCTCAGGCTGCTGAAATAGGAGTTATTTTCTTTGATACGCTGCATGGAATTCTACGGATCTTCACGTTTGAAGAATACAGCGATGCCTTCGAGGAGGAATAATACACCCACTAACGGAATGAGTAACTTGAGGGGATAAAGAGGGATGCGAAAAGATCCTGTAGCGACCTGTTTCATCTTTAAAGCATTAAACCCCATCCAGGAAGTTTGCCATATCAAAACGCCCATAAAGATTGCAAAATTCAAAAAAGCGATCACTTTCACGATCGTCTTCACCCTTGAAGGAAAAAATGTATAAAGTATCTCGATCCTTATGTGTGCGCCTTTTGATAAGGCATAAACGCCGCCAAAGAGTATGAAAACAGCAAAAAGCTGTTTGTTTAAAACCCATCCCCAAGCAACCGGCAGGCTGAACACATCTCTTCCTATGACCTCCCAGGTCGTTATGACCATTATAAGGAAAACGACATAACAGACAACCTTGCCGGACTTATCGCTAATGTTATCAATCAAGGAAAAAATAGCTTTCAATTTTCCGGTCATTTCTTCATTCCTCTTTAAGTCGAGAGAGCCCAATCTTTTGGCTGCACGTTCCGGTTAAGGCTCCCGGGAGAGAGTAAGGCTCACTCTCTCCCGGACTTTCGCTGACTGATTCTCTTCCTCTCAGCTATTCGGACCGAGATCCAGCCGAATGAAGCGAATACAATCCGTCATCTCATGAGCCTACCTACTTCAAGGTCTCCCTCCATGTGCGGATAAGCCCCACGGCCTCGGCAGCCGCGGGACTCTGCTTGGCCGCCGCATCCCAGAGCTTGCCGGCCACTTCAGCTGCATGTTTCTCGCATGCCGGGTCCACATGGGATTTGATCACTTTTCCTTCTTTGACCAGCGTGTTCACCTTATTCATTTCACCGGTATACACTTTCAAGAGTTTGTAATAATAGTCCTTGACAGCAGCGTGCATAACCTTCTTTAGATCAGGAGGCAGACTCTTCCAGGTCTTCATATTGACTACAATTTGCCCCGGAACCACATCATTCTGGAGGCCCAGAAGCCAGTAGGGAGCCACCTGATTCCAGTGCAAGCCGACGATCGCGCTCACATCCCATTGGGAAGCGTCAATGGTGCCGAGTTTCAATCCCATGTAAGACTCCGATCCGGGGATGTAAATTCCCTCCGCTCCGAGCATATCATAATATTTCTGCCAATCTCCCTCTGCCCTTACCTTGAGTCCTTTGAAGTCTGCACAAGTGCGAACGGGCTTCCTGGACAGGGTGAAAAGCGCACCATAGGAGTGCATATCCAGCCAGTATAGGCCATGTTTGGCATAGGCCTTCCGGAGCAATTTGACAAAACCGCTTTTATAGAAAAATGCTCGGACCATATCCGAGCTTTCCTGGATGGGCAGGTCTCCTGGAATATGAAATGCAAAAGGCAGACCGAATTCCACGTTTCCCACAGGTATGATTCCTCCCCACATGGCAGCAACGGCTTGAAACATATCCAAAGTTCCCTTCTGCGTCGCTTCAAACAACTGTCCTGCAGGGACCAGTTCAGGCTCGGCAAATACCGAAATCTGAATTCTGCCATTACTCTTCTTAGCGGCATCTTCGGCAAAATATTTCAATAGCGCCATAGAAACATCGCCCCGCGGATAGGCGGACTGGATTTTCATCCGATAGACCTTTTGAGCGGCCGTAGCTGCAGTACTTCCAAAAGACAAAAAGGCAACAAACATGGCCACCAAAATGAGCGGCCCGAAAAACCACCGTTTTCCCTGTTTCATTTCTATACTCCTTTCGCAATATGTTCGTTTGTGAATGTTCCCCATCCTCTTTCTCCCGTCTTTATGCCACCTCCCTTCCTGCTTGCGGACACCATGCAAGTGCCTAGGTTGTTTGCTTTCACTTTATCATATCCTTGACAGCTTCTCCGGCCTGCCCTTGAAACTCGAAATATTTAATACCCTTTTCATCCAAACTAGCCTTAATATTCATCCCGAAATCCCCGGCAACCATGGTGGTAATGCCTTTTTTTGCCATAAGTTCAGCCACAAGGGGGCCTGCGCCTCCGCCGCTGTCTCGGTAGGGATTCTCCAGGACTTCAACCAAATCCCCGTTGGTATTGAAAACCAGGAAAAAGGGGCTTCTGGCGGCAATGCTTCCAACCATGTCAGCAGCAGTTTTCCCGGGTGAGGCCACGCCAATCAACGGTTCGGAAGGGCCGGTCTCAAGTGGTTCTGCGCGATTTTCCACACCCCCGGGTTTTGGCTCTTCCTCCTCGATTACCGCCTCGGAAGAAGTGAAAATAACCTGGATACCTTTCTCTTTTATCAAATCAGCCGCTTCAGGAGAAAACCTTGTACCTTCAGGAAGTTCTATTTTGGTAGAACCCTCGGCAGCAAGGTCCTTCACTTCTCTGGCAAATACGAATCTTTTTTTCATTGCTGAATCTGTACCTCGATTTTCTTGAGTTCCTGTTCTCCCATATTCGGGAATGGTTGCAACTTTTTAGGGAACAACCACAAAACCACCTTCAATCTTCAAAAGAGACTGAAAAGACTTTCGAATTCGTTGGAACCAGCTTGGGAGTAAACATAATTAACCATGAGCCCGCATGACTCTTCCAAGCCTTTCAAAGAGCGATTCCCTAAAAAATTAATATGCTTTTTTGAAATCGTTGCCCCATTCCCCATAATCCAGTGGGCAACCCGGCACACGTCCCGATCCACATCCCCATAAGTGATATCCGTCTCTGCCACACCATTCCGGAAAAAAGTTATAGCGCTTTTTTCAGAGTATTTTCTGCAGGCCTCCTCAAAGTGCTTACTCATGGTTTTCATGGTCGTAGTTCTCTCTCCACTTCTTACCGTGGATCAATCGGTGTCAGTGTAGCAAGTCCACAGGCCTTTTCAAAAAGGGTGGCCGCACCCAAAACCTTCTCCTCTCGCCGGGGAGGCCCCATTATCTGGATTCCCACGGGAAGTCCGGAAGCGGTAAACCCGCAGGGGATAGAAATGCTTGGACAAGCGGTGAGTGTACTTGGAAATGCCAAAATAAGCCAGCTTAGATACGTATCGAATGTACTGCCCTCCAGTTCCTCGAGGTACCGGATATTTACATCAAAAGGAGGGGAAACCACCGTTGGATACATAAGGACGTCGCAGGTTCTGAAAAAATCCAACATTTCATAGTAGAGATTTGCCCGCATCTGCTCCGCCCTGCTGATTGCATCTACCGTTAATGACAATCCCTTCTCAATATTCCAGACGATCTCGGGTTTCAACCGGCCCCGGTGGTTCACCAGGAGAGGGGCTAAACGGCTCGCAAAGAAATATGCCCGTAATGTCTGGAAGATCTCCTCGGCGTGGGTTATATCAGGACATGCCTCCTCAACCGGGACCCCGAGCTTGTCCCAAGACTCCATAGCCTGGGTGCATATCTTCTTGACCTCTTGATCTACAGGTGCAATGCCGAGGTCAGCGCTGAAGGCAATTCGATTAAGTTTCCCTGGATTCTCTACAGCTTCACTGTAAAATTTAGGTGGACGTGGAAGAGAGATGGGATCACCGGGATGATATCCAACCTGTGCATCCAGCATCAGAGCTGCATCCCCCACATTGCGCGCCATTGGACCCTGTACTCCCAGCGTATCAAAAAGCAGTTGATTCGGCCCTGATGGAACACGGCCCGGCCCGGGTCTAAATCCCACCACAGAGCAATAGCTTGCAGGAGTGCGCAGACTGCCTGCCAGGTCGCTTCCCGCAGCAAGCCAGACCTCTCCCGTTGCCAAGGCAACAGCAGCTCCTCCCGAAGATCCTCCGCATGTCATTTTCATATTCCAGGGATTCAGTGTCTGCCCAAAAACCTCATTAAAAGTGTTTCCGCCCGCGCCGAATTCAGGGGTGTTCGTCTTGCCGATCACGATGGCGCCATTGGCCTCCAAGGTCTCAACCAGGTAATCGGATCGGTCGGGCACGTGATCCGAAAAGATTGTTGAGCCGTAGGTGGTACGCACTCCCTTCACATCCGTTAAATCCTTTATAGCGATGGGCAGTCCGTAAAGGTAATGGGGAGGAGGATCATTGGGCGGACGAGCCATTAGACGTTTGGCAAGATCCCCGGCCCGATCGAGGCACAACGTGGGCATAGCATTCACCGCAGTCTCCACCTCGGCGATCCGGCTGGCCGCAGCCTCAATGAGTTCCAAGGGAGAAACTTTCCCCCGTTTCAAGAGAGAAACCGCCTCTCGGGCCGTGAGTTTTATCAGTTCATTCATCCTCTAATTCCACTGCTTCAACTTTGATCAAAGACGATTTTGCCGTCAACTACGGTCACCCAAATACCTCACCTCGGTGTCATCGCCCAATGCCTCTATGCGACCATAGCGAACGCCAACTGCCTGGTAGACACTGCCAACCTTATCCTGACTATGGATTCGTCCCTTAGTCAAAATCTCGTCCAAATGATTTCCAATCTAAAGGCTTATCATATTACCAATAACAGTTCCGGGTGTGAGAATCTCGCCTCTCACATTTATCTGCTCGAAGTACTTGTGCCATCCGCCCTGCTCAACGGTTTCCTCAAACTGTTGAACGAGTTCCCTATCCGGTATCTTCCAAACAGCGAGATATCGATAGTCCCCTCGATAGGGTGTCTCTGGGTCATTGACTCCCCACCCTACGATCTCAACACCAGCTTTGGCCAAACCTTCGATAATAGGTCCGAGCTGAGACATGTAGTCTCCACGCTCCTCTTCAGATAGTCCGAGCTATGCTTATCCGGTTGACACATACAGTGGGATTTTGATTCGGATTGACACGCAGATCACGCAGTGTCATTCGCACTGATCCGAACGTGAGCATCCGGCTCCAGGCACAGCAAGGAGCTAGTGGCTAAATGCTTGACGACCACAAGGTGGGGTGCAAAATGGACCATGCTAGCCGTGCCTCGTGAGAACACATCCCGCCGCTTTTTAGAGTTCTTCACTGGAGGGGGGCGCGTATGCGTCAACCGGATAAGCATGGTCCGAGCCACTCTGGCCTAGCTTTCCACAATTCAAAGTACAGATACATTAAGGTATCTCCTCTTTTTTTTGAACAATCTGTGAATTGGTTATTCCTGGAGATCGTGCACCATTTACTGCCCTAGGTACGCCTTCTTCACCCGTTCATCATTCAGCAAGTCCTCGGATTTCCCCTGCAATACAAGATGGCCTGTCTCCAAAACATAACCTCGATCAGCTAGCCTGAGGGCCAGCCGGGCATTTTGCTCCACCAACAGAATACTTGTACCAGCTTTATTAATCTCGATCGCCACCTTCCCTATCTCACGAACTACGATTGGGGCGAGACCTGTGGATGGTTCGTCCAGCAAAAGCAGGGTGGGATTTCCCATCAGCGCACGTGCGATTGCAAGCATTTGCTGCTCACCCCCACTCAAAGTCCCTGCTTGCTGGCGTTTTCTTGCTTTAAGTACAGGAAAAATCATAAATATTTTCTCTAGACCCTCCTTTATTTGATTCTTATTATTCTGCAGATAGGCACCCAGTCTTATGTTTTCGAGGACAGCCATATAGGGAAAAAGCTCTCTTCCCTGGGGGACATGACCAATACCTATTTTCACGATATCCTGGGCTGGTGTTTCATTGATCCTTTCACCTTGAAACAACAACTCTCCCGATGCAGGTCTCTTCAATCCAGATATGGTTCTCAAGATCGTGGTTTTTCCCGCCCCGTTGCTTCCTATGATGGTAACAATTTCACCATCTTGAGCCTCAAGGGAAACATCCTTTAGGCATTCCGCCCTCCCATAGTGAACTGTTAAGGTCTTAACTTGAAGCAACATCTTCTTCCGTCCCAAGGTAGGCCTCTATCACGGCCGGATTTTCAACGACCTCTTTGGGTGTACCTTCAGCGATCTTTTTGCCAAAATTAAGGACAGCAATTCGATCGCAGAGCCCCATCACTGCCCTAAGATTATGCTCTATGATAATACAGGTGATGCCTTTTTTTTCTCTCAGTGCCCTGATCATGGCCAACATGGTCGCGACCTCTTCGGCGTTCATGCCGGTGACCGGCTCATCCAGAAGGAGCAGTTGCGGTTGAATTGCCAAAGCAATTGCTAAACTTAACAGCCGCTGTCTCCCATGGGGCAGATTGATCGCCAATTCATCTGCATGTTCTGCTAGGCCGACGAATTCCAATCCATCAAATGCCTTCTCCTGCAATACTTTCTCTTGTCTGTGCTTGGAACGCGTGTTCAAAAATATGTCTGAAAGACCTATCTTGGATTGTAAGTGGAGACCAACTCTCACGTTTTCAATTACTTTAAAGTTGCCGAAAAGAAGGTCCTCCTGAAATACTCGGCCGATGCCTCTTTGGGCTCGTTGGTATGAAGCGAGCTTTGTTATCTCCTCGCCGTCGAAGATTACTTCCCCTTTACTAGACGGCAAAGTGCCGTCAATCATATTTAACGCTGTGGATTTACCAGCTCCGTTTGGGCCAATGAGGCCGACGATCTTGCCCCGACTTACGTCCAAATCCAATTCCAACACCGCCGCAAGGCCACCAAAAAATCTGGTTAATTTCCTAATCTCGAGGAATGCCATTCGAGTCCTGTTTTCGTGTCTGCTTCTCTACGTCAACTTGATAAGCGGGTTAATAATTTCTAAGTCTCCATCTATCTATTCTTTCCGGTATGCTGATTAAACCCTCCGGAATGATCATAGCTACGGCTACAGCTATAGACCCAATTATCATTGGCTGATATTCCTGCATTGATCCGGTAAACTGTACCAGGAGAGACAGGGCTACTGCACCGACAATTGGTCCCATAAACTTTTCTCTTCCACCAACTACCATATATACTAGGAAGTAGATAGTCGTCATAACGCCAAAAGTTGAACCAGCCTGTGGGCTAATTGTTCGCTGAGAATGTGCCCAGAGGACACCACCTATTCCGGCAAAGAAACAGGCTATGCTAAAATTGATGACCTTATATCGCAAGACATTGATCCCCACAGATCCAGCCATCTTGTTCCCCTCGCGGATTGCGCACCAGATAAAGCCAAGGGGTGACTTTTCAAGGCGGTAGAGGATGAATAGCGAAATACAAGTTATGCCTAGAGTCAAATAGTAATATCCAGTAAATCCGTTAAAATCTATGTGCCCAATGCCGGGAATGAATAAGACACCAGCCCCAGGGAAGCCTATCAAGCCATTTATCCCACCAGTTAAACTTCGCCAGTTGAGCGCTAATAGCCGGATGCTCTCAGAGGTAACCACCGTTAAGATGACAAAGTAAATTCCTTTTACCCGCATGAAGGGATAACCTAATCCTAGGGCCACCAAGCTCGCTAACAGTCCACCAATCGGCAAAGAAATCGCAAAAGGCAAACCTACCTTCATGGTCAATAAAGCGGATGTGTAGGCGCCAATGCACATAAATCCTGCATGACCCAGGGAAAACTCTCCAATAAGGAAGATGGTTCTGAGACTGGCCACCATAAGAGCATTAATCACGATCATGGTCATTACAGAGGTCCAGTATATGTTTGAAAGAATGGGCGGAGCCGCTATCGCAGAGGCGACCAACGCAGCCATAGCCAGCACTTTTACCGATGATAGTCTATTCTGCATGACCCAGGAATCCCTCTGGTTTGATTACTAGGACTATGATAACGAAGAGAAGAGGGCCTATGGCCGTCCAGACATTCCCGAACAGGATTGGCACCAGTCCGTCGATAAATCCCAAAATCATCCCTGCCAAGAAAGCTCCCGGTAGGCTGCCCATGCCACCGACCACGATGATGATCATGCCTTTGATCAATGGAGATAGGCCCATAAAAGGACTCAAGGTAAACAGTGATCCAGCCAATGTTCCTCCGGCGGCCGCAAGAGCACAGCCAATAGCCATGGCGATGGCGGCCATCTTTTCAGGGCCAATGCCCTGAAGTATTGCCCCTTCGGGGTTCTGTGCGCTGGCGACCATGGCCAGGCCATATTTGGTTGTCTTAAGGAATAGATATAAAATAACAGTTAAAATCATCGCCACAGCAACAGCTACCACCCGATCCTTGGGGACCATAATGCCCATAATATTCAAAGGACCCTGGGCTATCAGAGGGATACTGCGCTCGTATAGACCAAACATGACCACAGCACCACTCTGAAGAATAAGGGATAAACCCGTGGTAGCGACAACCGCCGATAGCCAATCCTCTTTGAGCTTTCGAAATAGAAAGCGTTCTAGGATCAGTCCCACGGCAGCCATGGCTATCATGCCTAGAACAGCGGCCGAGAGAAGAGAAAACTTGAAAGTAGAATTCAGATAGTAGACGACATATGCACCCAGCATGTATATCTCGCCATGGGCAAATTGCATGATGTGCATGATGCCGAAGATGAGTGTCAACCCCATGGCCATGAGGACGTAGATCCATCCGAGAGCCAGACCATTGACCAGCCCTTGCCATATTGTCTGTGCTGCTAGGTGCAATCCTAATCTCCCATTAACCTTTCTTTGTCTCCTCACCCCAGAATCATGATTGGTTATATATTCTGGGTTTTCTACAATTGAACCGTCACTTAACTTTGCTTCTATCCTGCTCCTCTTCTATTGGTCAACAACGGGCATTTTAAAGCCCATAAACTCTATCTTGCCGTTCATTAGCCTGCTGATAGGCATGGGTCTCACAACCACCCGATTTACACCAAACCGGTTGGCCCCCCCCATATGACCTGGTCCAAAGGCGGTCTGAAAACTTCCAGGTGCGGTCATCGAGTCAAATGCAGCCACGACTTTCTCCGGTTTAACGCTGTTTGCTTTCTTCAGTGCCTGGACAAATATCTCAGCCTCCACCCAATCAATGATCGCGTCGGAGAAAAATGGTTCTTTATATTTCTTGGCCCAAAGACGTATACATTCTTTCATACTTGGAGTGGCATGGTTCATATCCATGCCATTGCTTATGACATCATAAGAACCAGCTGGCCCAACCAATGAAAGAATAAAGGCAGGCGCGGTGGGTGCATCTGAAACAAAAACACCCTTATAGCCAAGTTGCCGCGCGGTCCTGAGTTGATAGCCAGACTGGGCGCTGCACACGGCCTGGATAACATCCGGTTTGCTTGCCAACGCCTTTGTGTACAACGGGAGGAAATCTTGTGTGCCTATTGACCAGAGTTCATGACCAACTACATTCAAACCCCGCTCCTTAGCCAATTTCATAGCTCGGTCAATAGGAAGGTCTTCATCTGGCGCGATTATGAACAGTCTCTTGGCCTCAGGATATTTCTGTTTGAGAAAATCGTAATCCAGCTCCCAACCCGCATCTGAAGAAATACACAGCCGGACAGCGTAAGGCTTCTTGGGGCTGACATCCCCGGAAACTCCCGGTGAATCGAGCCATGTGATGAGGTGCAGCGCTTTGGCCCTGGCACAAACTTGGTAGATGGCTGCGGCAACAGAATCAGTAATGGCCCCAAAGACGAACTTACATCCATCCTTGTAGACCAATCTCTGGGTCGCAGTCGCTGCGACTGTTGGATCTGTCTTGCTGTCTTCGGCGATCAACTTGAGCATGTAAGTATCACCTCCGACCCGAAGACCTCCTTCCTCATTGATCTTGTCAAAGTAGAGCCCCACGGCTCTCGTCAAACCGACGCCGACCACGCTGATAGGCCCGGATAAGGGCATGACTATTCCCACCTTGAGTTTTTTAGTGCCAGCCTGAACCGGCGCACCCGTACCCAGGACAAAGACCACCGATATCAACAGTGCCAATGAAACGGTGAAACAATACGTTGCTTTGGTTTTCACGGTAATGCCTCCTTCTTTGAGAATTTATGACTTGGACCCAACCGATACTTATTAAGCAAAGCCCCCTTCACTTGCATCAAAAACAATCTTTCCTCCCACTATAGTCATCAACATCGGGATTTCGCCTATCTTGTGGGGATCAACAGTCAATATATCATCTCCTATGATACAAAAGTCGGCAAGTTTTCCCACTTCAATGGACCCCTTGACATCTTCCATATGATCCTGCCAGGCGCCGTTGATGGTGTAGGTGCGTATGGCCTCTTCCACCGTGATGCACTCTTCCGGTCCACTCACCTTTCCTGAAATCAATCCTTCCCTCAACACAGCCGCCTGCACTCCAAGCCTCCAGTTGGGGTAGGTCACCGGTGCGTCGGAACTGCTTGTCAGATTGACACCGGCATCGATAACCGTCCGTGTAGGCCATTCATACGCCGCTCGCTCTTCGCCAACCACCATGGGCTCGAAATCTGCAATCATTGCACTGATGAAGGGCTGCATGGCGATGCCACAATTATATTTCGCCAATACCTCGGCTTTTTCAGGGCTGATAAAATCACCATGAATAATATAGTGGCGGGGGTCTCCTCGCGAGGGATCTCCGATGGCCTGCACGAAGCCATCTACCGCGGCATCAATGGAACGATCACCCGTGGCATGAATGCCGATCTGGAAACCGTGATTATGAATCAATCCAATCATTTCAATAAGATTATTGCGTTGCTCTTCATCAGTATTACCGGGAATAACTGATTTCCCGTGGCCTACGTTACCGCTCACATAGTCCTCATTCATCCACGAGGTGTAGGTCAAGGGAATGCCATCTGCAAAAAGCTTTACCCCTGGGAACTGAAGCCGCTCTTTGTCTATTCCTTTTGGGACATCGAAGGTCTTGAGGCCCTTCTCTAGATCCTCGTAGGTAAGGGCACCATAATCACCCAATAATAACAGCACAGCTACCCTTGCCGTAAGCTTTTCTTCAGCAAGCAGCTCTTGATAAAGCTCAATAAACTCAGCACTCATCACCCCGTAAACAAAACTCTCCCCGCCTGGACCGATAGCCGCATCTGTGAAGCTGGTTACCCCATTGGCATTGAGGTGACTCAGGGCTGTCAGTAGAGCCGTTTTTTTCTCCTCCCGGGTCAATAGCGGCACATGAGCGGACACAAGTGCCTGAGCGCCAGGCTCTTTCAATATGCCGGTTGGTTCACCATTATCGTCCCGCTCCATCTCGCCGGATACCGGGTTAGGTGTATCCTTGGTAACCCCGGCTATCTCGAGAGCCTTGCTGTTCACGAGCAACGTATGGCATGAAAAGTCGGTGAACGCTACCGGATTGTCTGGCGAGACCGGGTCCAGATCCCATTTCCGGGGAAGCTTTGAGGGGTCGCTTATGCATTCCGTCAAGGATCCCTGGTCCCATCCAAATCCACGTATCCACTCGCCCGGTTTGCTTTTTTCCACTTCCCGGCGAAGAGCTTCTACCATGTCTGAAATCGTTTTGACTGTCGGATAGGTCAAATCAAGAGACAAAGGGGGCCTGCTGGCTCCAAAAAAAGGGGCATGCATGTGTGCCTCATTAATACCCGGCAGGATCGGCTTCCCTTTGAGATCCAGTATCCGGCTATTGGGATCAATGAATTTTCCAATCCCATCATTTGTCCCGACAGCGACAATTTTCCCTTCATTGACCGCCACGGCCTCTTTTATGCTAAAATCTTTGTCAACCGTAATGACTTTAGCGTTTTTGATAATCAGATCGGCACCCATCATATCCCCCTTTTCCTCATATAATTCATGGCCTTTTTCTCTGTTGCCGCCTGCACATTGATCACGTGAACTTCCGTATTCCATTGACCAATTTTGATTCGCTCCTGCTTTCCCTTTCAAAATCAAAAGGCCCCCAAAGGAGTGTGCGCACTCTTTTGGGGGCCTCATAGAATGATTTTGCTTGGCTTCCGCATTGTTCTTATATCCGAATTCTGTTAATCGAAGGATGAAGTCATGATCCTCTTTGATTTCTTTTCACCAGTTTATTTTCCACTGCCGACAAAAAGCGATGCTCAGTGCCCATGGACAAGATAAGATCCGATAATGGCCTCGGCCTCGATTTCGACCAAATGTTCGGGCCTCGCCAGGGCCTTTATCTCGGCCATGGTAATCACAGGTTTGACGTCCTTATACCATTCAGAGTAGGCACGCAGGTAGTCCTGTCCTTTGCTGATATCGGTTACATAGAAGCGGACCCGCACCACTTCAGAAATCCTGGCTCCCGCGCGGGAGAGGGCGTCTTCTATCTTTTGAAGGATGATCTTCGTCTGGAGATATGCATCGCCGGCACCTTCCACCACCCCTTCGGAATTGGTTGACGTGGTTCCGCCCACAAAGACCATGTTTCCCACCTTTACTGCACGGCTATAGCCCACCTTCTCCTCAAACGGCGCACCGGACGAGAAGTTATCCCTTTTCAAAAGGTCCATTTGCAAATCTCCTAGAAAGATTAGGAACCACTTGATACACGTTTTTCCAAATACAATGACGTAATCGGTCTCAACTTATCTCATTAATATTCAAAGACATCCTCTACCACAGAGTCACGGAGGACACAGAGATAGTTCTTTTTTTGCTTGCCGGGAGATACCGGCAAGCAAAAGTGATCAGTCCCGCCTCTCGCAGGAGCAACGTTCCTTTACCGAAAGGCATGTTCTTTTTGCCCATCGCCGTCTTCCGATGGGCAAAAACGCATATTCCTCTGTGACCTCTGTGGCTCTGTGGTGAACAAATCACAGACAGAACATGTCACTATCCCACATCCCGCCAAGGCCACCTATTCCGAGTTCTCGCCGTAACGGTATCTGAAATCGTCGGTCATAACGCAGCGCCTTATGAGGGTAAACATCCTTGGCCGGGTATGCCCCTCCCCGTTGGTTGCGATATGAAAAGAGGTAAAACCTTCCCCTGAGACGCCCACGCTGGCCAGGCCACAGGACCCGTTTTTCACAAATGCCGCACACCTGGCCCTGGAGGCCATCGTGCGGATATTATTCAGGTCGTTGGAATGAATCGCCATGGTATGCCCATTGCCCTGCTCTGCTGCGATACCCCGCCTGATAGCCTGATCGGCGTCGCTGCACCGCACAACCGGGAGCACAGGCATGATCTGTTCGGTCCATACAAGCGGGTGATCGTTATCGGTCTCCAGGATGACTATTTTGACCTCAGGCCCCACTTCCAAACCAATGGATTTTAGGATGAAACTCGGAGATTTCCCTATAAAATCCATATTGATTACACTAGGTTTTCCCGGATTCTTGACCTCTTTGAAGATATGTTTGATGAGTTCTTTCCCTTGATCCTGCGTAAGCTCATAGGCGCCGTAGAGCTTCAGGTGTTCTTTCAAGCGGTCTGCTACCGAATCCACTACAAATATTTCCTTTTCGCTGGCACAGGCCATGCAATTTGAAAAGGATGCTCCTTCGATAATGCACCTGGCCGCCCGACCCAGATCTGCTGTTTCATCAACCACCACCGGAGGATTACCCGGTCCACCGGCCAAGACCCTTTTCCCTGTCTTGGACGCAAAGGCCACCACTCCATGCCCACCCGTAACGGCGATGAGGCCTATACTGGGGTGAGTCATGAGTTTCTGGGCCGATGGAACGGACGGCTCTTCCAGACAACAGATACAATTGGCCGGTCCGCCTGCAGCCGCAATGGCCTTGTTCAGGTCACGGATTGCCCTGGAGGCCGAACCCTTTGTCTTGGGGTGAGGATTGTTGATCACCGTGTTGCCGCCAGCCAGCATCATGATGCCATTGAAAAGTATACTGGGAACACCGTTGGTTACTGGATTCACTGAGGCGATAACACCAACGGGAACTCTCTCTATTACCGTCAATCCCATGTCGCCGCTGAAGACTTCAGGTGCCAGGTCCTCCATGCCCAGAACGCGGCAGGAAGACTGAATCTTCTTCAGATTATCTTCAACTTTACCCAGCCCGGTTTCTCTAAATTCCTCTCCCGCATATGCCTCGGCATTGCCCAACCCCGTGTCTCTTATGGCCTGGATAAGTTTCTCGCGCACGGATAACGGCAAAGCCACCAGTTGTGTCTGTGCCTTTTCAGCCGCCCTGATGGCATCCTCCACGTCCTGAAAGACACCGTCCGTGACATCCGGCTTTTTCTCAGAAGCCTTGTTTTCAGAATCGCGGATATCAGTTTGTTGTTCCATCAACTTCTTAACAACTTGCTCAACAACTTGCGTAATTATTTTCTCGTCAAGACCCATGTCTACCTCTCTTGAATATTTCCGGTCGTTTCTATTTCCTCACCAATCGGTATCTTTGTCCCAATGCTTTCATTCCCCCTCCTTCCGGGGCCAAAGCGAAGTAACGTAAGGGCCGTCGAATCGATATTCCAGGTTTTCTTCGGATGCCTCAGTCGAATAGAATTCATTGGTCCTCTTTACGCCCTCATCGAATTTTGAAAGACGGTTCATCGCCTCCTGGTTGTCCAGAAAGGCGATTTCATGAACCAGGGCTCCCAGCAAGACAATGATATGGGCGAAAGGGTCTATGAATGAAACACCTTCAATGTCCACAATGACATACTCATCTGCAAGGTTAATGATCGGTGACTTGGGATTATCGCTGAGACCTATGGTCTTCACCTTGCATTTCTTCGCATACTTGAGAATTTCTATGGTCCTCCTCGGATAACGTGGAAATCCGATCACGAAAAGCAGTGTGGACTTATCAGCGTCGTTCAGCATATCCGTGAGTTCCCAAGACAAATTCGTATCTATGAAAACGTTCTTCCGTATTTTTTTGAGCAGATATCCAAAATGATAGGCCAGCGTTGCGGAAGCCCTGTATCCCACCACATACACCGTGTCGGCCTTAAAGACTGTTCTCGCAATTCTCTTCAGTTCAGTGTCGGAGATAAAACGGGAAAGATATTCGAGATTCCTGATTGCATTCTGACAGTATCTCTCAATGGTTGTCCCGGCTTTTTCTTTTCGGCTTGCCTTCGCAAACCGTTCGGCACTTGTCAGCTCCGTATGGAGCAACCCCTTCATGAACTGCAGGAACTCCGCATATCCTGAAAATCCCAGATCCACGGCAAATCGTATGATCGTCGGCTCACTCACCCCGCATTCGGCGGCGATTTCTCTTGCGGTCATGAGAAAGATCTTCTTGTAGTCCCTCATGATCAGATCAGCCACACTCCGCTTTTTCGGAGACAGGGTAGGATAGGTCTTTATGATTCGTTCAAAAAGGTCTTTTCTTGCCGATTTCATTCCGTATCCCCGACGAAACCCCTAGGAATAATCTCTGCCCTTTAAGGATGCAAGAGCGCTTTCGGCCGCCTCCTTGGCGGCCAGGACGTCCGATCTCTCCCCGGCCAGATACACCTTACCGGAAGCCCCAAACACAGTGACATGGATGAGTTTGATATCAGCAGCCTTTTCAGCCTCGTTGGCGGCATATCCTGCGTATCCCGCCGGGGCCATTTCCAAGACATAGAGGGTATCATCTTCCAGGATCATGTTGGCAGACCGAAAGCGATTTACAATCTGGGTCATGTGGGCCTCTATTCTATCGATTGTGTCCGAGGCCAGGATCTTCGGTTTTATCCTGTCATGTTCTTTCATTCCCGCGTATTCCAGGACAGCGTCGGCAGCTTCTCTCACATCCGCAGGTGAATCCCCATGGACTTCCAGCATGCCGAACGTCCTTTCAACAACCATCGCCCCCGGTTTAACATTGGCCCGCTTGAGCACCACGTTGGTGATGGAATTGATCTCAATGCCCGGAGCGATTTCAACAAAAAAGGCAGACTGCCCGGCTATGGGATAATAGCCCATCGCAGTACTGCCAATGTAACCCGCAAATTGTTTCTGAATTTGATCAATGATCGCAAACGCCCTAAGATCTATCATATGCTGTCTCTTTTCAGATTACTTTTGATATTTTAGATATTTCTTGCCAGATCCCTCTTGTTCGGGCAGATCGCCTTTGTAAGGGTGCATGTGGCGTTTCCTTGGCACACACATTCCTCGTCCCCACCCTTACTGAAACGTCCATAGCAAAAATCATGAATCGGAATGGAAACTTCACAGTCCATAATGAGTTCCGACATGGTCTTTCCCACAACCGGGCCGAGCCCGAAGCCATGCCCGCTGAATCCGGTACAGAAAAGAAACCCTGGCACTTCCTCCGTCAACCCCAGTGCAGGGAGTCCGTCAGACACTGCGGCGATAAGGCCTGACCACATGCGAATCACGTGAATATCTTTCAGGATTGGGAAGTAGTCGAGGACCGCTTTTGCCACGGCAGGGCCGATGAAATGAAAGAGAGGCTTTCCTCCCCGATGGATGAATTGTTCATTGCCGACAAACCCGCCCCAAAAAAAGGGACCGTGAACCGTCTGCCGCCCGTAAAAAAGGGCCTTTGCGTGTCCAAACATCTGAGGGAACAGTGGGGGATAGGGCTCGGTAATCATGGCCTCTGAAAAAATGGGTCGCAAGGGAATATCCAGTCCCACCATGTTGGCGATTTTTCGACCCGCCACCCCTGCTGCGTTCACGACAAGATCGGTCTCAATCACCTGCTTGTCCGTCACAACTGCAGTCACTTTGCCTTTGCGAAGCTTAATGTCAATGACTTCCTCTTGGGTGAAGAATCGGGCTCCAAGGTCCTTGGCCCTTAGAAAATACCCATAGGTCACCAGGAAGGGATTCACATGTCCATCCGTCGGACAATAGCTGGCGCCGATGACTTTCTCTCCGATAAAAGGGTTGATATCCAGGACCTCTTTTCGGTCAAGCATCATCAGTTCAAGTCCGCTCGTCCTCTGGTTCTCCACGGACTTTCTCATGGTTTCCACTTCATCCTGGGTGGTGCAAAGGCGGAGATTGCCTTTGCGGACATACTCGACATCCATACCCAACTCCTCGTGGAGTTCGCCGTACATCCTTATACTCTCCATGGCCAGTGGCATCTCTTTCAGGTTTCTTGCCGACTGCCTGACACCACCACCATTGCTTCCCGAGGCCTCTCCACCTATATCAGACTTCTCAACAACGATCGGCTTGAGGCCCTCTTTGGCCAGATAGTAAGCGGTTGCACACCCCATGACTCCGCCGCCCACAATAACGACATCTGCTGTACTTGGCATTCTATTTCCCGATCCTCATGTCCGTCGATTTTCTTATCAATGTAACCAACCCTTTCTGCCTTGTTTCAGGTTCAACCAGTTGCAAAGGCAGACAATTTAAGCGGTCTGACGGGCGCTCTGGCCGTTGTGGGTTCCAGTTCACCAGGAGGCACTCCCAGTTCGCTAGCCAGAATCTGGCTCACCAGACGCTGGCAGGTCTGTCCCTGACAGAGCCCCATTCCGGCCCGGGTAACCCGCTTTATGCCGTTCAGGGTGCCCATACCGTTTCTGATTGCCTCTTTTATTTCTCCCTTTGTAATCTCCTCGCACCGGCAGATCACCAAGTCATCATCGTCTTCGGGGCCGGCGTTTCTCTTCACTGATTCGACAGGCTTCTGCCCTTTCAGCTCCCTGAAACGTGCGATCACCTTGTTGACTATGATCTCCACATCTTCTTCGGACAAGGATCCATCCCGATACGGGAGCGATGCACCACCTTCCGGGTCACGGCGGATCCCCGTTCCGGTTTCCGCTTTCTCCTCGCGCGCATCCACGGTATGCGCCTCATTGCCTGGATTCTTCTTCCGGTCGGCCCCACGTATAACCCGGATATTTTTCTCTTTGATCAGATCAAGTGCGGCCGCGGAAAATCTGGTATCTTCGGCCACTCTTATCTCTTTTTTACCCTCTCGAAGGGCCTTGGCAATATCTTCAGCAAAAACAAAAACAGGTGCCATTGGCTTCTCCCTATTATCCCTTTCTGCCTTTTACATTCGCCAAGGTATCTACGACCAGCTTGGCTGCGGCCTGAATTTCCGCCTGTGTTCCCGCCAGGTAAACACGTCCTGCAGCCCCGAAAAACCGTATATCCACCAGCCTGACGTTACAGTGCTTTTCAGCTTCATTCGCCGCAATGGATGAATACGCCGCAGGAGTTACTTCCAGGAGATAGACATCATCGCCCCCAAGGACCAGCATCCCCTTGCTGTTGCGATTGATGATGACGGCCTGATAGGAATCGACCTTGTTTATGATGCTCGTAGCAAGAATACTCGGGGCCAACCTTTCCTCTTCCTTGACACCCAGTTCTTCCAGAATCATTTTTCCCGCGTGGAGAATCTCTTCCTGGTCAAAGGAATGGATTTCAAGCATGCCGTAACGTCTTTCCACGATCATCTCCCCGGGCCTCGCATTGGTCAGTTTGAGGGCGACATCGGTCAAGTGGTTTACTTCGATACCCGGTACAACTTCCACGAAAAGGGAGGCCATCCCCTCCACGCAGAGAAAACCTCGACAACGCGTTGCAAACAGTGAGGCAAATTGCGGTTGCAACCGGTCCAGGTTGCAATAGGCCCTTAATTCTCCCATTCACTTATCTCCTCTTCCAGGCTGTCTGTTATCCAAATCCAAAAGAGATCAAAGGCTGCCGGATTTCGTGGTTTCTCCTGCTGATCACCGGCAAACCTGCTAACGGGCTCAACCCGATGACCCCTCAATGAACACCCCTGACCAACAGAGTTGGTGATTTCATGAAATGAATTCCTTCATACCTCTTCAACAATCCTTATTCCATATTCTTTTGCCAGATCATGGGCCAAGGGCGTCACGACACCTCCGGCAGCCACGCGTATGGAATTGTTTTTGTCATTCGCGGCTTTATTGATATCTCTCGCGGTAACGATTCCCAATAAACGCTCATCCCCTGAATCCTGATCCTTTTTCCCCTCATGACCCCCTGATTCTTGGGGATCGAGAGCTACCTGTCGGAACACGTTACTCAATTGATCGGTAGGGCTGAAAATTACGCCGTAGTCTTCCAGCTTCTGTAGAATCCGATCAATCTCTTCCCGTATCTTCAGGTTTGCAAGGGTTTCACTGATGAGAAACCCATCCCGCGAGGCCAAAACCTTCTTGCCCCGTGCCAGGGCCGAGCATACAATACCCGAAGCGTGATCGTCACAAATCAGATTGGCCACCTTTGCACCAATTTTGAGGCAAAAGGTAGGGAGAACCAGCACATCCGCCCGCTCCAGGACCTTTTCCAGACCATCGGGCCTGACCGTATCAAGAATACACCGTGTCCCGGCCTGTTTTCGTACATCATCCCCACATACCCAACTCCGGGCGGATTCATCAGTAAAGACACTGGACTTTCCAGCCAATTCCTGGATGAGCCGTACCTGAATCATGGCTTCATCCAGCTTCGACACCCCCGCATGGAATACGATCAATACCTTTGGGCCGTCATTTCCCGACACCCTGCTCCGTGTTTCCGAGCTTTGAGATAAGGGTAACCGCATCTCTTTAAGAACATCTTTAACTATTTTTTTCACATTTTCCGGGTCAATATTATCCATCAGACCTCGCCCCTAAAACTGATGACTTTGTAAAAAGTCATCATCGTGCCCATGGACGGGCACGCAAATCAATGGGGTGCAGTTCAGCCCGTTGATTTGTAAGGAAAACGAAAACCACGCTTTTCGGTTTCCGTCAGTAAAAAGTCCACGGACGGACTTTTTACGATTACATCAAAACAGGACCGTCCCCGTTCCCGCCAAGACATGACAAAGCGATCCCCAAAGGGGTGATGACCTGCGGCGCCTCGGGCTGAAATGCATCCAATCCCAGGTTGGCACCCACGATTCCTGCCAGGCCTTCCAGTTCACAGGTTCCGCCGACCATGCAAACCCTCTCAACTCCATCAAAATCCTGAAGGGAGGAGTCCACAATACCCGATATCTTATCAATGACGGGCCTGACAACGGGCAGAACCGATGAGTTCATACGGTTGTCGGTCTTGATCTTTTCCGCCTCTTCAAGGCTCACCTTAAGGTGTCCTGCCAAGACGAGGGAGAGATGGAGGCCTCCCGTTGCCTCGTCCCTGGTGCGGACGACTTTTCCGTCCTTTATAACGGCAACACCCGTGGTCCCGCCACCCACGTCAACGATGGCCCCATTCTTCACCCTGAGAACAAGGTTGGCCGCAGTCGGCTCATCCAGGACCGCAAGCACATCCAGTCCTGCCCCTTCAAGGATGTATTTCGTGGTTGCGATATTTCCGGATTCCGTCATGGGAGGATAGGAGGTAGCCCCCTTTTCAATGGGTTGGGGAGAGCGTCCTCTGATCTCTTCCAAAAGTTCGCGAACGATCTTCAGAGCGCCTATGTAATCCAGAATCAGGCCGCTTCGAACCACTTGGGCGCGTCGCATATTGGCTGCACGTGGCTCGCCGTTTTCGTCCACCACGACGGCTATGGTTTTGTGAGTTCCAATGTCGACTCCCGCATACAGGAATAGTGCACCCGAAAAATCCCACCTCTCGGGCCGGTTCAATATCTGTTTCACTTTTCTGACAGCGTTTATCATACAAGACTCTCGTAGAGTTCCCTGCTTGGAGAGGGAATCACGACATAGCTCTGGATCAATCCTTCATCTGCCAGGGCTCCAACACCCGTATCCACTGCCGAATTGACGGAGGCCACATCACCCGTCATAGTCACAAATGACTTCCCGGCAAGACCTGTGGCACATCGTATCTCGATCAAATCCACATCCGCCGCCTTGACCGCCGCATCTGCCGCAGTGATACATGACGCGGATGAATAGGTTTCGATGATGCCCAAGGCCTGGAGTTCTGAAATCCGGGTCGCACAACTCAAGGCGGGAAAAATGCTCGGGTGAACGTTTGGAAGAACAAAAGAGTCCACCATGAATTCAGCGGCAATTTCTTTTCCGATATCAATGGAATTTTGAACAGATCCCACATCCCCTGAAATCATCGCCAGATAACGGCCCGGACAGGCCGGACGGGCGAGAAGGATCTCCACATCGGAGGCCTTCAGCATTCCATCCGCGCACTCGATGCCTTTTGCAACACTGTTCGTTTCGATGAGACCTATTGCCTTGAATTCCATATCCTATTTTCCTGCCTGTGCCGTGGTTCGACGCCTTGGTTTGCTATCTCCTGATAACCACGGCATCATCCACGGAGATGACACTCCCTTCTATACTGGCATGAATTCTGGCCCCCAGCACGCCGTCCGGGATTTCGCCGATAAGGCTACCCCGCGCTACATGATCACCTGCCTTGACCACGGGCTCTGCCTGGACCCCCAGATGTTGTTTCAGCGGTATCCTGACCTCTTCTACCGAAATGCTCTCTTTCATGAACGGTGGATGGTCCTCATACTGTCCGATCCGCAAACGCTCCACCAGTCTTCGGGTGGGAATCCTACGAACATCCCTGAATGGGGAGGGCCGGTATTCACTCCGCTTCGCCGGTCGTTTCACACCGTCCTTTAACAGATCCCGCTTAATCTGCGCATTCACTTCTCTCGGAGAAATCATCATTGGGCAGGCATACTTCTCACAAATGCCGCACTCACAGCAGATCAGCGCGTCTTCCATGACTTCCTTGGAAAGGGACCCTCTTGATCCAAGTCGGCGCATGATCTTGTGTGGTTCCAGGGAATGGCCAAGAAGATATCGTGGACAAAGGTCAGTACACCGGGAGCATTGGCAGCATACGACCTTGGTGATTCTCATCAACCTGTCAGGGTCGTTTGTTTTTCCCGTAATGACATGGTGATCCGCAGGCAGAACGATGATCCCGCTGGTGACCTTGGTCACGGGTGTGGAGAAATCAGAGGTGACCACTCCCATCATCGGCCCCCCCAAGACCACCCTGTAATCGCTGACGGTGATGCCGCCTGCAAATTCGATGACTTCTCCAATGCTAACCCCTATGGGGACCTTCATGACTAGTGGGTTTGCGACCTCTCCGGTTACGGTGAGGTATCTATCAATGACCGGCTGCCCCTCTTCCACTGCTCGGAAAATGTTGAGCAGTGACTCCACGTTGCTTACAACCACTCCCACCTGCAGGGGAATGCCCCCTTCCGGGACCACCCTTCCCATGACCTCGTACACCTGGACCTGCTCATCTCCCGCAGGGTAGAAATCTCCCAGTTCAAAGACATCTATGTTCTTGAAGCGTCCACTCTCAAGTGCCCCTCGAACCGCATCCATTGCCTTGACATGCTTGCCTTTCAAGCAGATGGTGCCTCGGCCGGCCCCGGTACACTCCATGATGATAGAAAGTCCGCGGAGTATCCCTTTTGTTTCCCTTTCCATGAGATAGGGGTCGCTCATAAGCAACGGTTCGCAGGATGCCCCGTTTCCCAGGACCCTCTCGACCTCGGCGTTGAGTTTCACGTGGGTGGGGAAACCGGCACCACCTGCGCCCACGATCCCTGCAGTTCGCACCATTTCTACGATTTCAGGATTCATGGTCACGTATCAACACCTAGGAACTTTCTGTCATATCAAGATTATCGACGATGCCTACGACAACCGCATCCACGGGCACGGGCTTATCCCTTTCAAATGCCTGCATGGCAGGCGCACCTTGGGTAACGATCACCATTTCCCCGGTCCCGGCACCGATTTCATCGGCAGCGACAAAAACCTCACCCGCCGGCTTTAAATCTCTTCCAAGAGGCTGCACAAACAGCAGCCTCAAGGCAGACATCCTTTCATTTTTTTTGGTGGACCAGACGTCGCCCACTATCCTTCCGAGTATCATTTAGATAGTCACCTCAAACCTGGACAGTTTATTTCGATCTGATAATGGGTCCCAGCAGACCATCACAGATCCTCGGCACTTATGGCATCCAACGCTGCCTTTACGGCGGCGATATCCCCGAAAATGCCGATCATCGTCAAGTGCTGGGGGCAGGTTCCCTTAAGATCAAAAACGTGGACATTTGCCGTTTTCTCCGCGATATCTGCAGCATGCATCATGTCCACCAATTTCCCCTGAACCAATCCCACAGCGCTGAAGTCGATAAGGTCCAGCGACTTTTTTCCTCCAGCCCCCATCCTGCTCATCAGGATATCTATAACGCCTGGGCCTGGATGTGTTATGAATTGAACATTCAGTGCCATTCTTTACCTCTACACCAAACTGTCCCTTCCGAACTCGGACTTGTCTGGGCTTAACAAGAAGCCTCCGGATGCCATCGGTCCTTCCCTGTCGACGGGTGCATGGCCGCAGCCAATGGATCCATAAGGGACCCGAGAGCGTGGCAAGCTTCCGGTACCGCCTCAATCACCCATGAAGCAAAACAGTCGTTCCCGCAAACGGAGGCAATTACGGATATAGGACTTTATTTCTCACCTTTTGGAATGGTGTTTTCTATGTCGCCATGGGGCCTCGGGATGACATGCACGGAAACGAGTTCTCCGACACGGTCAGCCGCTGCGCCGCCCGCATCCGTGGCCGCCTTTACCGCACCCACATCTCCTCGCACGAATACGGTTACCAGCCCACCCCCGACAAATTCCCTGCCGACAAATTTCACCTTGGCTGCTTTAACCATTGCATCCGCAGCCTCAATTGCGCTCACCAGACCTCTTGTTTCCACCATACCCAACGCTTGTTCAGCCATGCTTTCTTACCTCCTGATTGATGTTATTTCTTGAATCTGAATCCTCTTGCCTTCATGGACCATTCTCTTGGCACTTCTATCGTAACCAACGAAGTCTGGTCCATCTTTTCCGTCTTTCTCACTCCAACTACCACAGCATCTCCGAGTTCTTTTCCGGAACGATCCAGTGCGGAAACGGTCTGACCTTTTTCCGGCAGGGACATGAACTCATAGGGAAAAGTCACCGTGGCTTTGCCCTCCCCAATATTTTCATCCACCATGAAGATCGCCTGACCGGGACAGGCCGGAACACAGGTTCTGCACCCGACACACTTGTCCTCATCGAGATGCGGCAAGTTGGTAATGTCTTCGCCCACGGATATGGCCCCCACTTTGCAGCTAGCCTCACAGGGGTTGCAGGGGATATCTTCCGTGCACTCAATAACCGCCACAGGCCCTTTCTTTCTCCTGGCTTCTGAGGGAATACCGGGGCTGTCCTTGAGTTCTTCTTCTGAAAGATATCCGGATGTAGATAATTCTTGTGACATGAAATTACCCTTTCATCACCGCATTTAGATATTCCTTCGCCTTACTCCGCGCATCGCCGTGACTGCCGCTCCGCAACCCCTCCATGTTCTGGAATTGTTGATTGCGCTGTTCAATGAAAGGCCCTTCGTCCAGATAGTCCAGACTGTTCGCGATGGCCAGACCGGCAATCCGCCCCTCGATGATGGCAGTGCTGGCTTCTTCGATACCGGACACGTCCCCGGCAACGTAGACGCCTGGAATGGATGTCTCCTGGTTAGGGTTATGGGCCGGGATCAGACCACCCAAAACCGGCACATAAACGGTCTTGCAGCCGGACATCCTCACCAGTTTATTCATGGGATTGAGACCCACGGCGATACAGATCGTGTCCACATCAAAGGATTTTTCAGTGCCGGGGATCGGCTTCCATTTTTCATCTACCTGGATAATGGTCGCCTTTTCCACCTTTTCCTTCCCGTGTGCTCCTTTCATGGTGTGGGACATGAGGAAAGGAACACCGTGACGGGCCACTTTCGCCGCGTGGACCCCATAGCCCCCAATCTTCGGCGCCGCATCGATGACCGCTGCCACCTCACAACCTGCCTGGAGCATCTGATAGGCCACCACAACCCCCACATTCCCTGAACCCACCATGAGCAGCCTTTTGCCTGGCCTGATACCGTGGAGGTTGGCCATGGTTTGGGCCGCACCGGCGCCTATGACCCCCGGCAAGGTCCAGCCCGGAAAAGGAATCATGTTTTCAGATGCCCCCGTGGCCACCAGAATCCTTTCAGCCTTGACCTGCTCGATCTTGTCCCGGATCATAACATTCATGACATTGTTCTCATAGATACCCAGAACTACCGACTTGAGCGAAACCTCTACGCCAAGCTTTCGCGCTTCATCCAGGAGGCTGTTTCCGATATTGAAACCCCGTACCCCGGCCTGATGTACGCTGGATCCGAAAAACTTGTGTATCTGTTTGAAAAGCTGCCCGCCCGGCCTTTCATTTTCATCAAAGGCGACCACCTCCACGCCATTCCTGGCAGCCTCAATAGCCCCGGCTAGCCCAGCCGGGCCTGCACCGATACTGACCATTTCACATCTTCGCACGTTTTACTCCGACATCTCCGGTCCCTTGCCGACCTGGGTATGAATGACCATGCCCTCTTTCAACGGTTCGACGCAGGTACGGACGTTTGGAACATCGTCAACAACCATGATGCAATCTGTACAACGCCCTATCGCACAAAATACGCCACGGGGTTCATTTCTCCTCGTGGTATATCGATGGACCAACACACCGTTACTTCTCAAAGCCACGGCAACCGGTTCACCCTCAAACCCTTCCATGACACGACCGTCGAAGGTAAACTGTACTTTTTTACCCTTGTCGAATGTCCCCAAAATAGGATGTTCATCAATACGCATCGTCTCGCTCTCACCAATAGACAGAGTTTCTGATCCTTCCGCTAGAAATACCCAAAGGGTTCGGTAAAGGTAAAGTTGGTTCCCACCAAAGGAATACCCGTCATAGCACAGGCCTCCAGGGTCAAGGAACGCAGGTCTTCCCTTTCCATGCTGTGCAGTTGTGTTTTTCCTGCCGCCTTGGCCAGGATCACCGCCTCATAGGTCATACCCTTGATATAGTTGGCCACTTTCTCGGCCGCCTTATCAATATCGAGCCTTTTCCTGAGTTCGGGATCCTGAGTGCCGATCCCGAACGCGCATTTTCCCTCGTGGCACTTGAGGCAGACCACACAGCCCATGGCAACCATTGCACCCGTACCGATAGCCACCGCATCGGCACCCAAAGCGATTGCCTTGGCTACATCAGCACCGTCCTTGATACCACCCGAGACGATTAAACTGACCTCGTCCTTTACTCCTGCATCTTCAAGGCTTCGGACGGCCTGTACAAGGGCCGGCAGAGTAGGAACACCCAGGTTGTTGGCAGCGACCACCGGTGCCGCACCTGTCCCCCCCTGCGAGCCGTCTATGACGATGCCGTCGACACCTGCCTTGACCGCAATCTTTACATCCTCCCATACCCGGCCTGCGGCTATCTTGATAAAGATAGGAATTTCATTGTCCGTAATATCTCTCAATTCGTCCATTTTCAGACAGAGGTCATCGGCCCCGAATATATCCCCGTGGCGGGGGTGACTGTGCAGATCAATGCCTTCAGGGAGTTGTCTGAATTGAGCAATCTCTTTTGTTATCTTGCTCCCCATCAGATGGCCGGACAGCCCGGGCTTTGCACCTATGCCCACAATGATCTCAAGTGCGTCGGCCGCCTCAATATTGCGGAGAGAGAATCCCATTCTGCTCGGGAGAATCTGTACCACCTGTTTATAAGAATTCGCCCTTTCTTCGGGAAGGAGTCCGCCCTCTCCGTTGTTGATTGAAGTTCCAACTATATCAGTCGCCTTTGCCATGGCGATCTTGGCCTCTTTGCTCACCGCACCGTAAGACATGCCTGAAATCATGATGGGCGTCTCGATGACGAGAGGCCTTTTTGCATACCTGCTTCCCAGGACCGTTTGCGTCTTGCAGTCTTCTCTGTATGTATCAATGGACATACGTGTCAACTGGGACGGCAGCACGAGCAGGTCATCGAAATCCGGAAATTTTCTGGGTGTGCCGCATCCTCGTATGCGATGCTTGCCGGTTTCGGCTTTATGCTTGATTTCTGCAACGATCTCGGGTTTCCAGACACCTCTTTGGACATCTTTGACCCTGGTTTTTTTCGCCTTCGCTTCCATTATCCCTGCCTCCCCTTTTTGTGGGTCGGTTTAAAAAGCAGATATTCATGGTGCCCGTACACATCGGGAACAATGCTCCTCAATGCATCAACTTCCTGATGAATCTCATATTTTCTAAACAGGGCCGCCACTTCAGCCTTTTCCTTGTCATCAATGGGGATGATCCTGCTGTTTCCTCCAAGTTTATCCTCCACAGCCTGGTCGAGGACATGGATAACGCCGTTGTACATGGATTCGCCAATACCCTCTCCCACCTCGCCGAGGATAATGATCCTGCCGCCCAATGTCATCTTTCCCGTCCATCTGCCCACATTACCGCAGACAATCAGATTCCCGCCTTTCATTCCCCATCCCGCCCGGCTCCCACTGTTTCCCCTTACCAAAATAGTGCCGCCCAGCATTGAGGGCGCGACGTTGCTCCCGGTGTTCATCTCGACGATGATCTCTCCGGACATCATATTGTCACCGGTGTACCACCCCGTATTGCCCTTGATCAGCAGGGTCGGCCCCTCCAGAAAACCGCCGGTATAGAAACCGGTACTGCCTTCAACGGTAATCCTCCCATGACCGATGAGAGCCGTTGCAAAATTGTGGACGGAATGTGTGTGAACCACCTCAATCTCCTGTTCAGACTTTATCAGATCTTTGAGTTTCCTGTTGATCTCACGGGGGAGCATTCCAGCCAAGTCTAGACGGACCATGTCATTACGCCTCCTGGATCCATCTCCGTAGCATAGACGTCGGAGACAATAGGGGTTAGACAAATCTGTTCCGAGCCAAAAAGAACGGTACTGTGGCCCTGCTCAAAATACAGCATGGGTTTGATCCCCAGCCTGTCCCGCAAGGCCCCGACCTGGCTCTCGGTGCTGACCAGGAGGGTAAAGACACCATCGAAGGCCTCCAGCCCTTGATACAGTGCCTCCTCCAGATTCATCCCGTTTTCCTTCATCTGGTAGGCCAGGAAGTGTGCCGCCATTTCGGAGTCGTTGTTGGTCTTGAACCGAACGCCAAGGCTTTGCAATTTCCTTCTCATATTGAAATAATTGGTAAATTGACCATTATGTACAAGAGCCATTTCAGGATAGAGATAAGACACAAATGGGTGGGCAAAGTTGATGTTTTCAACACTTTCTGTTGCCAGACGAACATGGCCTATCCCATGGGTAGCCTTGGTCGGCGGGATCTCATGACACCTTTGCAAGTCCTCGGCGGACCCCTGATCTTTATAAACCTTGATGCGCTTCCCCAGTGAATGGACGCAAAGATGAGGATCGCTGTCGATATCCCAGTTCAGTTGCAGAATTTTTTCGGGCGCCATATCCAAAGATGCCTCATAAAAGCTGAACACGCCCACTCCCTGATAGATTCTCGAATCGGAAATTGCCCCGTGTTTTCTAATGATGTCTTCAAGTTGCTGCCGATACTGAGGATCGGTCAAAGAAACCCTGAGGCAGATATTCTCGCGTTCTTCAAAAATGGCCATCCCGGTGGAATCTTTTCCCCTGTGAAGGAGTTCCTTCAGCATGTTGATGAGATCGTTTCCCAGATAAGCTGATTTTTTGGAAATAATTCCAGCTACACCGCACATGATCTACCTCCCGAATGACGGGTATCCATTACCATTGCCCATCACAAGTGATAAAAATACTCATTGAATTCCCAATCGGTCACATAAGTCCTGAATCTTTCTTCTTCATTCCTCTTTATGGTCAGGATATTTTGAATGATCTGGGGGCCAATGGCTTCGCAGAGCACCTTGTCTCTTTCAAGTTCCTCTATGGCGTCCCTCAAATAAAGGGGTACTGTTTCAAACTTCCCAGGTTCCTCGCTATAGATATCGCCAACGTAGTAGTCTCCGGGATCAATATGGTTATCAATACCGTCAAGCCCGGCAATCAATCCGAGGGCAAGGACCAAGTATGGATTGGCAGAGGCACATGCGGCCCTGTTTTCCACTCTGGTGGCCATCCCACGCTCTCCCGGTACGCGAATGTAAGTGCTGCGGTTGTCGAGACCCCAGGCAAGGTAGTAAGGTGCGAAGGAATTCAGCACATAGCGTTTATACGAATTGATGGTCGGGGCAAAGAAGAGCGTCATCCCTTTTGCATGGGCCATCTGGCCCCCGATAAAATAGCGCATCAAATCCGACACACCTTCTTTTCCTGCAGGATCGTCAAATACATTTTTTCCGGTTTTTGCGTCATTGATGGAATAGTGGGTATGAAAGCCGCTTCCACCCATCTCATCCTTGGGCCGCCCCATGAACGTGAGGTACAGGTCATGCATAAAAGCCATTTCCTTGCACACGGTCTTGAACGTAAAGGTCTGATCCGCCATCTTGAGCATATCGGTGTGTCGCCAATTGATTTCAAATTGCCCTTGAAAAAACTCATGATTGCTATAGATGACATCTATCCCCATCTGCAGCAGGGCATTCTGAAGACTTCGCAGAAGATCGAGAGGATCGACTCTCGGGCCGGTGGTGTAGACGTTGCTTGGTTTATCACAGTAGAGTTCAAAACCGTCCCCATCCTTTCGGAAAGCGAAAAATTCCAGTTCACTGGCCCCAATAGGTTCAAGACCTCTTTTCTGATACTGACCGATCACCCTTTTGAGCAGCCATCTCGGCGAATAGGGAAATGGTTCTCCATTCACATAAATATCTCCAATGAACCGGGCCGTACCTTCCTGGTAGGGAACAATGGTAAATGTTTCGGGGTCCGGAACGATCGTCATGTCTTCGTAATTGACCTCTTCAGCGGTTCCAGTCCCTGGAGGGATGTTGTAGGCAAGGTCTAATGAAAAAGTAGGCTTTGCACAGTTGATACCCTCTTCCAATACCTCTTCAAGACGGTTAGCGGGGACAATCTTTCCGCGACTGACACCATACATGTCCGGGAAATCGATACGTAACGTGTCTATTTTTCCCTCCTTCATCCTCTCCAGTATCTCTTTCTTTTCCATTTCCTCCCTCAACGTTTTGGTGTCATCGGCTGGATGAAATTTTTCTTACATTTGTCTTTTTTTTTGTATATTCTCATTCACATCTTATTGTCAAGAAAAATTTCTGCAAACCGCCATTATTACTTTCATTGATCATCTCTATTATTTATCAAAGGATTTCGCTGTATTACTTACTTCCTCTTTTCCAATAAATTGATTTATTTATTTCAACTTCTGATGACATCCTGAAAAGTTTGCCCCTACACTTTTGCGCTTTTATCATAAGTCAACCTTGATGGAATCTTAAAAAGCTGGTTTATGCCGCAAGCGGCGGTCTATGAGCAACGAATGGGAGGAGAGCCTAACGCTCTTTTTCAGACCCTTTCTAAACACTCCTGAGGAGATGGACGCCCATTTGGGGTTTAAGAGTAACCATTGGAGAGCGCCAGGGCTTCTAGAGGCGTAAACCCCAAATAGCCGTCCATGTCGGAGCCCCGTGCCAAGTGCACTATGAGAAAGTGTCCGAAAAAGACCCTCAGGCTCTCCTCCTGAGCTCCGATGAATTAGACGACTTCGTTGGAAGTCCGTCCCTCCACTTTTTATTGACGGAAACCGAAAAGCGTGGTTTTCGGTTTCCTTACAAATCAACGGGTTGTAAATCACCCCATTGATTTGCGTGCCCGTCCATGGGCACGGCGATGACTTTTCGAAAAGTCATCTGCCTTCCTCTGTATTTCGAAATTCAGAAATTTCAGCGTGGATACTGACGACAAAGCCGTTGACTCTTTTGCTTCGGTTCTGTATGAAAAATGGTGAAATTCAGAAAAAATGAAGGCCGGTTTCGAAACGTTCAATTTTGTTCAAGGTCAAGGAAGATGAAAATTTTGACCGCAGGAATATATCTAATATTTCGAGGATTGAAATTTGAGTCTGACGTAGAGATTGGGCAAAAGTGGGCGTTTCGAATCTGGGCTTAGGAGTTGAGGAGGAAGTTATGCCCATTTACGAATTCTACTGTCCCGATTGTCACATGATCTTCAATTTCTTTTCAAAGAGCATCAACACGGGAAAAAACCCCCAATGCCCCAGGTGCCGCAAGGTCCAGTTGGACCGGCGCATGTCGGTCTTTGCCAGCCCCAAGAACAAAGGGGAAGAAGCGGAAATGGATATGCCTGACCTGGACGAAAGCAAGATGGAAAAGGCCATGGGGCTTCTGGCCGGTGAAATGGAGCATATGGATGAGGACGATCCGCGGCAGGCCGCGAATCTCATGCGGAAGCTGACGGATATGACAGGGCTCGATCTGGGCCCCGGTATGCAGGAGGCACTCCAGCGGATGGAGGCCGGGGAGGATCCGGAAGCCATCGAGGCGGAAATGGGAGATCTCCTGGAAGGTGAAGATCCTTTTCTTCTGAAGGGAAAAGGGTCCAAGATACGAAAAAACGATCCGCCGAGAGTAGATGAAACGTTGTATGACTTGTAAGAGGCGTGGACATGGGGCGTGAGACGTAGGGCATAACGCCCAGGGCGCCTCAACACCACATACCCTCATATTGGCCCTACTGCCCGGTTATTACATCCCCCTTGAAACGTCAAATGACCGATGGCCAGAGCCAAGAGGCGCTGGCCGGTCACATCTTTTGAAATAGTGAAGACTTCATACCCAGAGGACGCACCTGGATTTGTTCCGAGAGGTGGACTGCCTTAATACAAACACCATTCGGAGGACTGAACATTGAAGCACCCCCTGGAGATCCACATAGAGCATTTTGTGCAGAAAAATCTGCTCCTCATGGGCATTTTCATCGCCTTGATCCTGTCCATACATGTCCCCGGACCGGGAAAAGCTCTCGATAAACTGGATTTGACCGGTTTTCTGGTGGCGCTGATTTTTGTCGGCCAGGGCACAGAGTTGGATTTCAAACAGCTCATCCATGCCATGAAATTCCTGCGGGTGATCCTCTGGGCCGTCTTTCTTTCCCTTATTTTGTTTCCGTTCATAGCCTGGGTGGGCGCCAAGGTGTTCTCCATGCCAGATGCCACAATGGTGGGATTCATTTTGATATGCGCCGCACCATGCACTCTGGCGGCGGGACCGACCGTGGCAGCCAGAGCCGGCGGAGATGAGTTGACCGCTATTATTCTGATCGTCTTCCTGAATTTGCTGGGGCTTTTCACCTATCCGGAGAACCTCAAAGTCTGGCTCGGCGCCGCCACCCATGTGGATGACGTGGGCCTCATCCTGAAGCTCATCTTCTATCTCTTCATCCCCATCATCATAGGCCAGGTTCTGCGGTTTTCCAGCCCGAAGTTGATAAGAAAGGGCAAAACCTACTTCAGCTATCTGCCGGTGATATGCCTCTCCCTTATCATCTATGCCTCATGCTCCGCCGAATCCGTGATCATGAATGAACTCAAATTGTCGGAGGTTCTTTACATCCTGG